>Ga0208904_1000749_pt1 | contig 24899 bp, 19 predicted proteins | sample AntAceMetag02UKB_FD_184774 | JGI IMG/M metagenome (GOLD analysis project Ga0208904, IMG submission 184774) | Saline lake microbial communities from Ace Lake, Antarctica - Antarctic Ace Lake Metagenome 02UKB (SPAdes) (version 2) | ecosystem: Environmental > Aquatic > Non-marine Saline and...
AACCCTTCGGATAGTTGACGACATTGTCAAGGATGCTGAACAGGCAATGAGCGAAGTAGCACTAGAAAAGATTTGGCGATGGTTTTCAGGTACATTTTCCAGTCGCAACAGTGCAGAAGCTGGGGAGGTAAAAGAAATATTTTGTGCTACTTTGTGGGGTGAACGCGATCCACAGGCTATATTGGAAGAAACCGAGGGGGAGGAGTGGTATATTCTTTCCATGCCTATCTATAACGCTGAAACTGATAAAATGCTATGCGATGAATTGATGGGGCGCGAAGCTTTTGAGAAGCTTAAAAAAAGAATGTTGGTAGATTCACAAACCAGAATGATTTTTTACGCTAATTATATGTGCGAGGCAATTAGCGACAACGAAAATAAAGCATTTCCGATGTCCTCGCTAAAGACTTATAAAAATATCCCTACTGAAATAATTGACGGCAAAACAGTAATGCAAGGTTGGACATTTGCGGTCATCGATACAGCCGATGAGGGTGCGGATTATTTTGCTATGCCATTGTTACAAGTGGTTGAACCTTATATTTATTTGTTTGACGCAATATTTGATCAGGAAAATTTAACTATTCAAGAAAGCCAAATATTGAGCAAAACAAAAGAGCAATCAATTAGAAAGATAGTATGTGAAACAAACTCAGCCGGGGCTTATTTTAAACGGCGCATAACGAAACTTTTGCCTGGTATCGAGATATACGGACAATGGTCTAAGGGCAATAAAATGGCGCGTATATTAAGCATGGCAGGGATTATTAAATATTTTTTTCGTTTCCCTGAGAACCCAAACCCTACAACTGAAAAATTTATGAACCAAGTTTATAGGTTATTGAAGACTTCAAAAAAGGAAGATGATGCTCCTGATTCTTTGGCAGGTGGTGCAGCGCATTTGGAGGCGCATTTTGGAATGTTTAAGTAATGTTGTCTCAATCCGGTAAAATTACATTCTTTTTGTTGTGTTTGTTGTTTGTTTAGTTTATCTTTGAGATGAATTAAAACTAAAAATTTAGAATAGTAGTTATAAAAGGTATGTCATGTGAACTAATATTAAACGTAAAAAAATCATACATCTGTAAAAATATTTGACATTTACAGAAATTGTTTTATCTTTGTGTAAAATAATTGTACATTTTTAATGTCAAATATCTTTTCATCGTTAATAAATGACTGGAGAATAGGACGTGAAAACCGTTTGCATTCTCAATTCAATTCTAGTCAATCTTTACTCAAAAATTACGATTACAACATTGGCAAACCCCGTTGGATTTCATTATCAAAACCACAGGATTTTGAAGATGCCGTAAGGTTTAACCCGATTGTAAAAGGTGCAATCAACTTATTAGCAACAGCATCAAGTAACGGAAAGAAAATTGCAGTTGATATAAACTCAGGCGAAATAATTCCCTGGACAGAAAATAACCCCGCAATAAAACAAGCTTACAAATTACTTGTACAACGTCCAAACCCCTTACAATCAGCCAAGGAATTTGCATTCCAAGGTACATTCTATTTAAAAACATTTGGTAATCGTTATGTTTATGCAAACATGCCAATCGGGTTTAACTCTAAAATCGATTTATTGAATATCAATACACTGGTAAATTTACCTAGTCAATTTGTTAATGTTGAACAAACAGGAAAAATATTTGACCAGACAGAAATATCAGGGATAATCAGCAGGTACGCTTTAAATAATTTTGATCCGATCAAATATTTTTCACCGGAAGAAATACTTCATTTTAATGAGGTAAACATTTCCAGTGAAATGGCTACTGTAATGGGTATTTCGAAATTAGAAGTTTTAAAATATCCAATCACAAACACACAAAAAGCATTCGAAGCGATGAATACAATTTTGTCGCACCGTGGAGCAGCGGGGGGAATTATTTCAGTTAAAAAAATGGGTGGCGATGGCGGAACAGTGTCATTAAGTCCTGATGAGAAAAAGAATATTGATAGTGTATTTAAGCGTGATTATGGATTATTGAGCGGACAAAACCCTTTTTTATTGTCTCCGGTACCGTTAGATTATTTCAAAACTACAATGAATTCGGAAGAAATTGGAATTTATAAAGAGTTTTCAAATAATGCAATGTTGATTTCTAATGAATTTGGAATACCCCCGGAACTAATTAAGACATACATCGCCGGGGCAACTTATGAAAATCAAATCCAATCAGTAAGAAGATTTTACCAGGACACTGTTATCCCGATGGTCGAAGACGAAGATTCTTACTGGAGTTACAGGTTAAACACTTTTGATTATGGTTTTGAGATTAAAACCACATGGGATCACGTCCCTGCTATGCAGGATGCTTTCAAAGAAAAGGCCATTGCATTGAATTTAAAAGGACGGACTGCAAAAGATGCTTACGAAAACGATATAATTACACAAAACCAATATTTAGAATTAATAGATTTGCCTATAATTAGCGACGGGGATAAATTAAAAAGCGAAAGAAATGGAAAGGAAACCAACGAAGAAGGAAATTAAGAGGCTAAGTAAATTGAAACAAAAGCAATTCGACAATAGGGAACTGATTAAAAAGTAAAGTTATGGAAACATACAGCGGCGAAAAGTTTGAAACTAAAAAGGAATTATTTGAATTTTTATTTAAAAATAAGGATAGTTTGATTGCACAAAAAAAAGCAAATTTAAAGATTGCTGATTGTATTTCATTCGCGCCAACTATTTCAATGTTGAAAAAAGATACTGAAAAAGCAAACGAACCTATTGATGTTTCATTTTTGGATGAATTAAAAGTCATTGTTATCATCAACACCACGAATTTAATGGATTCTCATTTTGATGTTCATATCCGTGGACTTTGGAATAAAAGTTTAAAAGAGAATAAAATGCTTATGCACCTTCAGGAGCATAAGATGGAATTTTCTCATATTATTTCAGAGGGTAAAAATTTAAAAGCTTACGTAAAAGATTATACATGGAATGAATTGGGATTTGATTTTGAAGGCAAAACTCAAGCATTAGTTTTTGAATCTATAATTGAGAAAAAGCGCAATAAAAAGATGTTCGAACAATATGCCAATGGTTGGGTAAAAAATCATTCCGTTGGTATGCGATATGTAAAATATGATATGGCAATAAACGATGAAGATTACCCAAATGAATTTATTGCATGGGAAAAATATTATCCAGAGATTGCCAATAAAAAAGCAGTTGATGACAAAGGTTACTTCTGGTATGTCCTGGAAGCTAAAGCGATTGAAGGGAGTGCCGTCCCTTTAGGTAGCAATTTTGTTACACCAACTTTAGAAAATAATAAAAGTGAGCCGCCAAAACAAGGCACTCATGCCAAAATAGTTGAGCCGCCAAAACAAGGCACTCATGCCAAAATAGTTGAGCCGTTAAAACAAGGCACTCATGCCAAAATAGTTGAGCCGTTAAAACAAGGCACTCATGCCAAAATAGTTGAGCCGTTAAAACAAGGCACTCAAAAAGAGATGTGGAAATTTTTAATTAAGAACATTAAATTATCATAAAAATGGAAGAGAAAGAGCAAAAGGAATTGCTGGAAAAAGTAAATTCCGAAGCAATAAACGCGGTAACAAAATTCAAAGACGAGTTTAAGGACATCGCGATAAAAGCAGCCGAAGGTAAAATGACTAAGGGTGAAGTTGATGTTGAACTGGATAAATTGGAGAAAAATGCTAAGGATTTTACTAATTTACAACTTAAAGAATTGAGTGATGAATTGGGGAAAGTGAAAAAGTCAATGCAGGATCAAGGTTCTAAATTAAAAGCATTAAGCGAAAACCCGAAATCTAAAGTTAATGAAAAATTTGGATTTGGAACTATTTTTCGTAAATCACTTGAACGTGATGGATTAATTGACGAAGTTGTTATTGATCAAATTACCGGGAAAAAAACCACAATAATTAAAGGGTGGGAGCGTAACGATATTAAGATTCAAACAAAGACTGCTATTGATATGACAACTGCTTTAACTCAGTTGCCGGGGTCTACGCCAGGGACATCAATTGGAGCTTTGACCGATTATGCGATGCAGGAGGTGCAGATTAACATAAATAAAGACCAGCATGTAAACGTAATTTTCCCTACAGATCCAATTAGTGGTGAGTATATGGGAGTTATGGTTGATTATTCCTATGTTGATGGTGCAGATGTTACAGTTGAGGGTGCTGCTCCAGGTCAATCATCTTTAAAATTAAAGTCTATCGAGTATAAAGTACTTGATTATTCTGCTTTAATTCGTGTTCATAAAAATATGCTTAAAGACGTTCCAAGGCTTGAAAGTAAATTGAATCGAATTGTACCGGATTCAATTTTAGGTGCTCTGGATGATGCTGTATTTTCAACAACAGGGGACAATTCAGCAACAGCATGGGGTTTATATTATGCAGGTAATTACGTTGCATTTTCTTATGATGCTTCTCTAGGTGATAAAGTTGCAAATGCCACTATTATCAATTTGATTGGTAAAATGGTTTTACAGGCAGAATTGTTAAATCAGGATGTCAATAGTGTTGTTTTAAACCCTGCTCTTTTAAACGGGTTGCGGCATGAAAAAGACGCATTAGGAAATTCACTTAGTGATCGTAATATAGTGTTTAATTCAATGGGGCAAGTAGTTTCGATTTGGGGGTTGAATGTCAAATTGACAAAAAAACAAAATGTCAATTATGCAACTGTATTATGGGATCAAGCTGCTGAAATTGGTATTTTAGAAGATATACAATTTGAAATCGGTACTGATGCAGATGATTTTTCAAAACGATTTCGAACTATACTTTATGTGATGAGAGCTGCATTTGGAGTTTCAAAACCGGGTGCTATTATATTTTCTGATGATGTTGCTACAGATTTAGATTCAATAACTGCTGTATAATGAAAAGGTTAATTATATTAATGATCATACTAATTACCGCAGCGGTAATTAGTATGGCAGCGGATCGAGATAATTTAATCATAAAATATGGGATGACTGAATTATCAAGAGATGTTTCATTAAATGCCAGTGATACTACGAATACAAGTGAAACAACAACTTTTACGATTATAAATCGGCAGAGGTATGCTCAAAATCAAACATTCACAGTTGGGTTGGAAGATATAAGTGGCACGCCGTCGGTAGTGATTACTGCCTACGGTAAAGTCACATCCGCTGGTTCATGGGTAGCAATTGGTAGCGCGATTACTTGGACAAGTGACTCGGATGATGGGGACATTACATCAACCACACCAATAAATTATAATTATTTAAAAGTTGAATTTGTCGCGAGCGGGGCAACACAACAGACGTTAATTGATGAATTTGAGGTTAAAACGTCGAATGCTTTCGATATTCCTGCTAATAGTGGAACGTTAACAGTTTCGCGGGCAACATCGGGAACGGTGACTATCACTAGTGCTGATGACGATGCCAACGCGGCTTTGACTTTGGTGGCTGGTGGCACGGGGGCGTTAACCCTTGGAGATAGTGGAAGTACAACCGCAGTTACTTCTAGTGATTGGGGGATAAGTGCGACTGGCGTACAGACAGGAATGGGAACTATATCTTCTGGAAAAGTATCAAGTTCAGCGGGTGTTGACTTGGGGACTTCTCAGGCTTTGACAGGTACAACCGCGTTAACAATTGGCGCGGGAACTGAAACGGTTGCAGTGAATTCCAGTGATTGGGATATTGACGCAACAGGCAACATGTCAGGAATAGGAACGATTGGAATGAATGACAGGTTAACTGTTACACACGCAACATCAACAGATGTCTCTGCATTGCCGGTTTATCTTTCAGAAACATTAAGTGCTGATTTTGGTGACGCTTCTGCACCGGCTTATGGGATGACTGTTTATTCTAAAATTGAAGGTGCAAACTTAGCCGCAACCGATGCTTATGAATCTGCCCTGACCGGGTTATATGGGATTACCGGAACTAATGCGAGTGTATATCCAAAGGCTGGGGTTTTGGCGTGGATTGCAGATAATACAACAACTGCCGATGGTGCTTTTGTTGCCTTAATTGATGGTGATACCCAGGTTACACAAGCCGGAGCAGCTTATGCAGTCAGGAATCTCAACTCAACCCCTACGAGTGGATTTGGTTACGGTTTAGATTTATATAGTGCTGCAATTGGTATTTATGATGCAGTTGAATATAGGACTGCTGATGTGAGGTTTGTTAACGGTGAAACATTTGACAATTCACTTGATAAAAATATTATATCAAATGGTAATTTTATCATTCAAACACCTTCGCCAAATGCGATAAATTCAACGGATGCAATAACGGCGGCTCAAATGTTGGGCGGTGTTATTACTTCGACATCAGGCGCAGCGACTGCATTGACCACTCCTACAGCTACGGCAATAATGGCACTTATCCCAAACGGGGGACGCGGAACTACTTTTGATTTAATAATTGATAATAGTGCAGGTTCAAGTACGATTACACTGACATTGGACGGTAGTATTTCAGTAAATACTCCAGCTATAACAGGGGGGGACGCTTTGACAGTATCGACTGCCAACACAGTTGGCTTGTTTAGATTTTATTTTGTCAGTGGAACGGCTGCAAAAGTATTTAGGATTTATTAACATGGAAAAAATATCAAGTTTAAAAGCGAAAGTAAAAGGCAACGGGTCGATCGTAAAAGGTAAACTTGCAGAAGTTTTCATAAAAATCGGAATTGCTGAAAAGATTGAAGACACGCCCGATGCTTGGAAAGAGAAACCTATTAACGCAAAACAAACAGCTGAATTAATTACAGAATGTGAAACTGTTAAGGATTTGAAAGAATACGAAACTGACACAAGACAGGTAGTTAAAGCAGCTTTCAATAAAAGGTTAAAAGAATTGAAATGAGTATAATTAGTACATCTTATTTTATAGGACCAATAGCGTTACCACCGAATAAGTACGATCTATTGTCTGGTTATATTACCAGATATGAAAATCAAATACTTTATAAACTGTTTGGCTATACATTGGGAAATTTGGTAATTGATTACAATATTTCAACTTCTCCACAAAGGATAAAAGACATTGTGGAAGGTAAAGAATACTTAGTTACTGATTTAACAGGTGTTTATATGCCAACATCGGGCGACGTTACTATAAAATGGAATGGATTAGTTAATACAGAATTAAAATCTTTAATCGCTTATTGGGTTTTTTATTGGTATTGCCGCGAAAATGAAACCAACATAACACCGTCCGGCGGGATTATTCCCAAAGTCGAAGATGCTATTAATGTTGGTTTTAATGGAAAAGCTATATTCTCATGGAGGGAATTATTACAATTATATGGATATATCGGGCAACCGAAAATTCAACCTAGTTGTTTTAATTTCATGCAGGAAAATATTGAGACGTATCCAGAATGGACATTTGAGAATATAGGGAGACCGGGCGAAGTTAATATTTTTGGAATATGACAGTAGCGAATAAAAGAATATTTCCAGACGTGTTTGGCGACATTGTTGCAAATGTACGCGCTGATTACGATGTTGAGAATCTTACTCCTTATTATCTTTTCGGTCAATCATTGGCAATTAAGAATGAGATAATCGAAAAGAAATTAATTGCTCGTTATCCTTTGATAATTTTAGGGATAGATGGTGATTATGTGGAGACGGATATTAACAGCCGTCAATACGAAGTATTTTTCAATTGTTGGATAGTTGATGAAACTAAAAAGGAATGGTACACATCGGACAGGTTCGAACAGGTTTATACTACTGTATTATTCCCGATTTATGAACTGTTAAAAGAAAAGATTCAATTTTCTGAATATGTAGATAGTTTTGGTATCCAAGGATTTCAACCACAAGTAAGGCTGTTTCCCTATTGGGGGAGTTCAAACGAGCAGGTTTTAGTAGATCCTTTGGATGCTATTGAAATAAAGATAAATAATTTATTAATTAAAAATAATTGTTAGATGAGTTGTGAAATACAATATTTTGGAGGAGCGGGGGCATGTAAAGAATTGCCAGAATCCATAATCGGCTTAATGTTCCTTAAAAAGGGACATGCAGATTTGACTAAAGTAAACGCAAAATTAAACTCCGATTTAACGGGGTTAAAATTAATGATAGCACCCGCGACAATCGCCGCAATTGAAGGGTTTATTATTGATGCTACAACCGGGGCGACACCTGGAGGGGGAGAAAACGAATATACTACTTCTGATGTAGGTTATGATTTTTTAACTAATCGTTCTGCCATTGTTTTAGAGGTATCGGCGAACATGAGTTGGGCTGATTATCGAAACTATTTTGCATGGGAAGGCGTATCCATGGAAGTTGGACTGTTTGATAAAAATGGCGATTTGTGGAATACTAACAAAAGCGCGGTTAATTTTACAGGTTTCAGGGGGAAATTCTATTTGAATAAGCAATTGCCACCATTGGGTGCTGATAAAATCAAAGCTTTTAATTTCCACGTTGTTTTTGAAGATATGAATGAGTGGGGCGAAAATATGGAAAAATTAACAACTTCTTATGGGGTTGCCGAAGCTTTGGGAGACATCAACCCTGTAGGAATTGATATTTCTGTTAAAACGTTAATGGCTAGTAACGGAGATGTTGTTATGCAGGCATATTTGCGAAACACGACAATCCCTTACGCGGGACTTACAACAGCCAATGAGTGGGATGTATTAAGTTCTGAACTGGATGTCGGTGTCGTGTTGACGGTAGTCGATTTTGCTAGTGCCGCGCTTGGGCAATACACTATTAACCTTGTTTTTGGGGAGACTACACCAACGGGCGATAACGTTGTACAGGCTTCGAAAGTAGCCACTACGATGACCTATTTAAGCCAGGCTTTAACAATACAAGAATATGTCGCATAATATTAAAGGTATATCAATACCGGACGAAGTGGGAAAGATGCCATTTAGTACTTTTAAAAAATATTATATAAAGGTATTGGCGCGCTTCCTTGATGAACCGGCAGAAGATGTTTATAAAATGTTGGGTGGGGAATTACCATCGGTTGACAAACCAAAGGAAAAGAAATCAAAGGGTAAAAAATCACCTGAGTAAAATTAAAGGGAGGTGAATATAGCCTCCTTTTTTAAAACTAAAAATATGGATAAAATTACTGCAAGGATTGAAAAGGATTTAGTTTCGAAACGTTTTGAATATTTAATGAGATTGCCTCCTGGTATTAGGTTACAATTGAAACGTATCGAAGATATTGTTTTTGAATTGTGGAAATTGGATAGTGTATTTACCGGGCAAATCAGGATAGATTGTTTGAATTCCTGTTTAAAAAGCCGGTTAACACTTGGACAATTGGAAGATATTTTAAAAAGTGAGGGGAAAGATTTGGTTAAATATGAATTTCCACGGGCATTAAAAAGGATTGTAAGGAGCGCAAACAGGGTTAAGCGTGGAAAAGTGAACAGTTTCGAAACATTAAAACAGTTGTTAAGTGGGAAGGTTGCATGATATACGGGTAAAATCGAATCAGTTTGTGGCAAATATGAACGTTCATATTGCAATGTCCATTGAATCGGTGGAAAGGGAATTAGTTGATTTAAATAAACGTCAAATGTTAGGTTCGGCAGATTCTGAAAACAAACCGTTAATACATGCAAAAACCGGAAGCGAATATTTAAGTAAAGCCTATGCAAAACGAACAAGGAAAAGCAAACCCAACTTATTTGTAGATGGTACTTTTCAAGGTGAAATGTTTATTGAAGTGAATGAGAATAACAATACATTTTTTATTGATAGCTTTTGGAGCAAAACAAAGCATTTGGTAACAAATTACGGGAAAAAATTATTTGGAATATTCAATAAGTCAAGAGCGAAGCAATTGACAGGATTAGCATTTAAACGTAAATATGAATCATTAGTATTGAGATGAATTGGATAAAACCATATTGGAAGATTAATATCCATGATTATAATATCATGGAAAAGACAGGTTTTATAAGTCAGTATAAAGAGTGGTATAATCCTTTTCCAGTGAAATATTTCACCAAAGGAATCGCCAAAGAATTAAAAATATTAGCAGGAAAGTTAAACGCGACTTTCGGAGGTAAGGAAGAAATGAAAAAAGAAGCTTTGCGCTGGCAGTTGCAAAGCCATAACCTTATAAATGGAATCCGCAATGCGTTTTTAGGGATAACGACAATTTTAGATTATGGGACTCGATTAACAGTATTGACAGAAAACCAAACACGAAGGATAAAAAGGAAACTAAAATTTAAACCCGGTAACCTGGGGATTTACATTGAAAAAATAAAAGAATTAACACAAATTGAAATTGAATGTTTAGATGATCTTGGAAAAGTCAATGAGTTTTTACAGTACAAAGTTGACAAATACAATGAAATGATGCGTAAACAACAAAAGGAAACGTCTGAGAATGTTTATTTAATGAGTGTTGTTATTCCCATTTTAGAGTATTTAAACCAGACTGTAAATGTAAAATTAACCGTTTTAGAATTCATTGATTTTCGCAATAATGCGATGGAAAAAAGCACAAAAGAAAAAGCTGTAAATGGCAGAAATTAATCAAATTTGGATATATCTGTATAAAAAAATCATGAGAAAGATTAATAATGAGGGTAATTATGAACCTAACAATTTGCGATGGGCAACAAGAATACAACAATCAAATAATTCAAGAAGATGGCGAGTGAAGTAAATCAAATATTTAACGCAAATGAACCAAAGTCAATAGTTGCAGTTGACAAAGTTTTAGTTCAGGTTGACGATACCGTATTAAAATTAAATACTGATATTGATACGCTTTCTAAATCTTTGGCAAATAATAATATCACTTTTGCACAATTGGCAGAAGCACATAAGAAAGTCGAAGGTACGAGCAAAGTATTAACAGATGCGGAAAAAAAATTAATTGCATCGGAAAAAGCAATTGCGGAAGCGTTAAAATTAAAAATAGCAGAGGAGAAAAAAGCTACTGCCGCCACTTTAAAAGCGAGTGAAGCCGCTAAAAAATTAACAGTAAGTTATCAAAAACAAATAGTTGAAAGAGCGAAAATAATTCAGAATTCAAAATTACTGGCGAAAGCACAGGCAGCGGAAAAAGGGAGCACTGCTCAACTCTCTGTTGTGGTAGTAATCCTCGAAAAAAGATTAAGTGGATTAAATCAAAAGACAGCGGAAGGGGCAAAAAAGGCAGCTTTATTAACTTCCGCGATCGATAAAACAAATAAAAAAATAACCGCTCAATCGAGCGCGATGAATAAACAGAGAAGGAATATTGGTAATTACGGGAGCGCATTCAGTGGGCTGGGTTCAAAAGTCAAGGGTTTGGCTACACAATTTGCCGGGGCTTTAGGATTAACAAGTGTGATATTCCTTTTTGTCAATGTTTTAAAAGGCGCATTCAATACTATTCGTGAATTCACTAAACAAAGTGCTGTATTAGCCGGTGTTTTAGGAGTTACTCGAAAAGAAACAAAACAATTAACAGACCAGTCAATAAGTTTAGGGGCTACTTATCCGGTAACTGCCAGCGAGGTAAACAAATTACAGGTTTCTTATGCCCGTTTAGGTTTTACAATGGCTGAAATTAGTGACCTTACAGAAGCTACTATAGTTGGGTCAATTGCATTAAATGCGGGTCTTGATGAAACTGCCACATTAGTGGGGGCGGTTGTAAAAGCTTATAGTAGTCTAGGGACTTCGGATGCTGGGGAAATTATAGATACGTTAACACTTGCAACACAAAAAAGTTCGTTAAGTTTTGGAAGTTTAGAAAATGCTCTTCCAAAAGTGGCGGGGGCGGCTGATGCACTTGGGTTTTCATTAGCCAAAACCTCTGCACATTTGGGTACTGCTATTGATGCAACTTTGGACGGATCAACAGCTGGGACATCGTTAAGAAAAATTTACATATCCCTTGCAAATAAGGGAATAACATTAGATGATGCTTTAAATAAAATTAAAGGTTCGACAAATAAACTAAAAACATCATTCGATTTATTTGGTGCAAGGGCGGCAATAGTAGGTTTGGCTTTAGCGAACAATTCGGATAAAACAAAAAATTTAGAAATTGAATTAGGTAAAGCCGGAGGTACTGCTGAACGTGTGGCAAAAATTCAAATGGCAACTTTAGACGGGTCAATGAAAGGAACTGGGAGCGCGTGGGAAAAATTAATATTGCAATTTAGAAGTAGCGAAGGTTTTTTAAGTTCATTTTTTGATGGATTGACAGTGTTGTTTAATTTTATGAGTGGTAGTTTAACAACATCTACTGAAAAGTTTAATGAACAATTAATAGCAGTACAAGGATTACAATCGGGTTTAGTTCCATTGGTAGATGAATATGAAACTTTAACGGGGAAAACGGAATTGTCCGTAGAAGAACAAGATAGATTAAAAATTGTAATCGGAGAAATTGCGGATATTACACCCGGTGCAATTACCGAAATTAATGAATATGGAGATGTAATAAGTATTTCAGCTGATAAGGCAATACAATTCGTTGAAGCGCAAAAGGAAATGTTAAAACTGAAGAATGTTGATGCAATAAAGGATCAAGAAAAAGCATTAAAAAAATTGGATGTTGCAGTAACTGGATTAAACATAAAATTATCTAGGGGTGTTATGGATGATTTTGGTCAATGGCAGAAATTAAATCCGAAAGAAATTGCAGCCGTTAATTTAGATTTACAAAATTTAGGAAAAGAAAGACAGCGTTTAGACAATTTACTTTTAGGACTTAAAGGTGATTTTATGCCAACGGTTGATGATACTAGGGTAGAAAATTTATCAAAGGCAATAACTACGGCTTCAAGGGATGAGATAGATACTATATTAAAAAAAAATAAAATTTTAATTGATAGCAATGAACGCTATACGGCAATAATAGAAAAAAATGTTGCTGATAGATTGGTTGCAATTTTGAACGCAGAAAACCTTGCAGGGTTGGCACAGTTAACGAGTGAACAGGAAAAAACTGATAAACGGTTAAAAATACAACAAGATTATGTTGATAAATTAGAAATACTTTATACAGATTTAGACAATAAGCTTTTAGTTTCAAGCAGTGATTTCTTTGATAAACTTGCGAAAAATTTTGAAGATAAATTCGATAAATTAATAGAAAGGACAAAAGGGATCTTCGAAGAAACAAGGGATATTCTAAGTAATTTGGATTTTGAGGATGAAGAGGAAGCTGATACTAGTGTAATCTTAGAACGTATAGAGGAAGAAAGACTGGTGCGGATAAAATCGGAGGATGATGTTAAAGAAGCAAAAAAACAAGCCGCTGCCGCTGCTGTAGAAATTATTAATTTAGGGTTTAATTTTAGAAGAAATAAATTAAATCAAGAATTACAAGCTGCCGAAGGTAATGCAGAGAAGGAAAAAGAAATAAGAACAAAATTAGCAAAACAAGAAAAAACACAAGCATTATTTAACATAGCAATAAGCACCACACAGGGGATACTGAAAGCAATAGAGATGTTTGGACCCCCACCATCACCAGCGGGAATATTTGGGATCGCAGCGGCGGCTGGGTTGGGTGCAGCACAGGCGGGCGTAGTAATTGCAACAAAAATTCCTGAATTCGCAGAAGGCGCAGCTAACACTCCAGACAAATATATAGCGGGTGAAAGAGGTCGCGAATTAATGGAATTGAATTCTGGTAAATTATTGATGGTAGATGAACCTACATATTTCGAAGGGAACGAATTCAAGGGAGCGACAATCCACAAAAATAAAGATACTGAAAGGATTATTTCACAAACAAAATACGAAGGGTTCAAAGGAAATTCAATGACAGACACGCGAATCGTGAATGAATTACAACAAACAAGAAAAGCAATTGAAAATATGCCGCAAACGATAATCTCTGACACGGGAAATCTAATTGCAAAAAGAACACGTTTAAAAAAGGAAAATTATTATTATAACAAATACGGTATAAATTGACAGCACAAAGTACTATTGCAGCAGCCGGAAACAGTTTAACGCCAAAGCGTTTTAAATTTGTATTGCAAACCGTTGATACCATCAAAGAATTGAAGTACGCTCCGAAAGGTTGGGATAAAATGGAATACACTTTAAAACGCGACAAAGAATGGAAGGGCGTTTTAATATCTATTTCAACAAAAGAATTAACTTTTGTAAAAGACGGCAAAGCGTTGATAGTCTCCGCTTATGAGGCGCATGACATTGATTATGAGATAAAAGTCCACATATATTTGCAGGTTAACGGCACGTTTCAATATGAAGGTTATTTTTCCGGAAAAACTGATTTAGCTTCTTATAATGTAGATTCAACTGGTGTGACGGTAAAGATAACGAAAACAGGCTTTCAGGAGACTGTTTTGAACCGTTCATCGATTGAGGTGGATATGATGAACACAAAATATATCGGCGGTGGTGAAAATTCTATGCCAGTGCTGGCAACCGTTCCAAATTTTGTGACAGTCCCGAAATATTCAGCAAATAAAAATGCAGATTGGCGGTTTTACGGGCAAATTATAGGGGTTTCGAATTATTCCCATTATCTCCCAATGACTAATTTTTTTAAGGAATATGATGCTGTAGAAATAAACGATCAGACATTTGCCGGGGCTACCTCTTTTTTTATCCCTACAGATGCTTTTACCGGGACTTTAAAAGGCGACTTAAAAATAATAGTTACAGGCACGGGCGCAATCAATGTTGAAATTTGGTTGTATGAACATATCGCAATTAAAAAAACCTATTTAACTTCTGGCACTGATTCAATAGAACACACTTTTACAGTTGATGAAAATATTGGTTTAGGAGCGGGTCAGGAATTGTATTTTAAGGCATATATTACCGGCAATAATTTAACAGTTACTTATTCAGCTTCGAGCGTTTCAATATCTCAGCCATTAGGAACTACATTAGCGGCTATTAATCCATCGATGTTTTACGCTTTTGAAGCATTTGCCAGAACAATACAACTTTACACCGGGCAACAGGATACTTTGGAAAGCGATTTATTAGGGCGCACCGATTCCGTCCCCGTGAGTTATGCCAGCGATGGAGATGCAAGTTTAGCGGTATTGACCAACGGTAAATTGTTACGAGAGTTTAGTGCTACATTGAATGGGTTGAATTTTTCTTTAGATAATTTATTCGAAGCTTTTAACGCAATCAGTCCAATAGGTTTGGGGTTTGAAACTATTGGCGGAGTGGAAAAAGTACGGATTGAAGACGAAAAATATTTCTTTGATATTACTGAAAATCCCGATTTTGCCACTGATGGGAAATATTGGCAAACAAATCAGGTTTTGGATTTATCGGAACATGTAACAAACGAGATTTTAAGTAAGGAAGTCCTGCCAGAATTATATGCAAATGAAATTGAAATAGGTTATGAAAAGTTTATCGATGAAAATATCCAGGGGTTGAAAGAATTTAATACAAAATCAAGTTATGCGATCCCAGTGAACGCGGTAAAAAATAAACTTAGTTTAGTTTCACCATATCAAACGGGTACTCAATCAACTAATAAGTTACGCGCAAAACCATTTTCAACCAATCCCACGGAGGATGTTGGCGGTGACAATGATATTTTTATGTACGCTGTAAAACGGGGGGGAGCTTATGATTTTACCGTTAAAACAGATGAAGATTTTGAGAGCGTAACCGGCGGGGTTGACCCTTCGCAGTGTTATAACCTTAACTGGACACCGGCGCAAAATTTACGAAACCATTCCACTGCAATCAGGGGAATGCAAATACAGGAAAGTAAGGAATTGCAATGGTTGAAATCAAGTAAAAATACTTCTTTAATAACAAAAAAGGCGGGTGAAGACCAAATTGTAGAGAATGCTGATATATTAGTAAATGATTTAACTGTTGGCTATTGGAAGCCAGAAGCTTACAATTTTTCTGTCCCTGTTACCGCTGCATCATTAACCGCGTTAAAAGCCAATCCGTACGGGGTTATAAAATTAGGTACCGATATGTACGGATGGATTGACGAAATCCAAACGAGTGACAAAACGGGGCTGGGAATTTTTAAATTATTGAAAGTAGATACTAACAATGTAAAAATCAATACATGATAATACCGATCGCAAATAGTATTCGATTCAGGAAAGTTGACAGCAACTATACAAACATTGAAAATACTTTAATGAAAAACCAAGCGGGTTTTAATCGTTTATATTATCAATATTGCCAGAGATTCCTTACAACGGAAACAAGGAAGATCCAAATAAGAGCGACCTCTGACACCCTGCCAACGGTAACGGCTTATCATGCAGATAATACTACAACGGCAATAACTCCAACGGGATCTGCATACGTTTCGAGATACGATACTACAGGAGACGGAAATTATGATTTATGGTTTTTTGAATTTGACGTTTTAATGTCAAGTTTTTTAACCTCAACTTATATAACAGCGGTGCAAGACGGCGAAACGTGGATAAGCGAACAATTTAAGGGCGATGCTGATTTATTAACAGAATTGAATGCAGGCGAAGCAATACAAATAGAATATTACAATTTTGATAATGCTTTTTTAATGGATTATTCCACTGGGATAGTTGGCGTTTTTTATATCGGCGGTTATATTCCAGACTTTGAAGTCGGGGGTGAGTTTTCCGTATTCGATAATCAAACAGAAAAAACAATATTAAAAAGTTCAGCTTTTAAAATAGCTAAATTTGTGAGCGAGAGCGTTCCAATATGGATATACGAATTATTGTCTATTGCATCAAGGATGGATAATTTTACAGTAAACGGAATTTCATATATTACAGAAGATGCGCCGGAAATAAAACAACAAGGGCAAACCAATTTATATGAATTAACTTTGAGTTTGACGGATAAAGAATATTTGGGTGTAAACTCAGACGATACAGGATTTGACATAGAAAGCATAATTGAAACCGAAGGCATGAGCAACTTACAACAATTAGCACAAAGCGGGAATATTCAGTTTGATATTCCGGCAGGCTGGCAGGTACACACTTTTACAGCATTAAAAACAGCAGGTGTAACAGGTTCGGTAAAAGCAGGGACTACAATCGGAGCGCAAGACATTGTCTATCCGTTGACTTTAGCAGATGCCAATCCCGCAACGGTAAGTTTACATTTTGATAAAAGCATGAGCGCGGCGAGTGTTTTATATGTTAACATTTCAGGAGCTGGCGTAACAGCTGATATTTATATAATGTTATTAAGAAATATACAAGCGACATGAAAAAGATAATTTTATTTATAGGTTTTATTTTTTGTTTGACCGTTGCTTTTGGGCAACAAACAAGAGTGGATACCAGGCAATTAATTGTTCGCGATTCTATTAATTTAGTTGGTGAATGGATTAGTATTTCAGGTGCAACGAATGACCAGGTAATCGGGCGTGTTGATGGCAGGTGGGTAAATACTACATTGGGGGATAGAAAAGACAGCGTATTTGTAACAATTTCGGCAGATACATTATTCATCGGAACGGACACAATTATCAGTAATCTATTAACTGATTTTGATACAACTGGTTTTAGTTTGACCATTTCGCAGGTTATTGATTTGGCAGATTCTTTATCAACACTCTGGACGGCAATAGACTTAAATACCGCTCGTGACAGTTTAGATAATTTGGCAGATGTACACGTTACAGGGGCGGCGGTTGACGACATACTTTCTTTCGATGGGATGAATTGGGTACATAGTTCTGGAATAACCCTCTCCGGCGGTATTGGGATTACTTTTTATATGGACGACACCGAAATAATAGGAACAGGCGTTAATAGCGATTATCCTATAAAAACACTTTCAAAAGTACCTGTATTAACAGCAGAAGATGTTGATGCAATCCCGGTAACCAATAACACTGTTCTATATGGTGCTTACCTTTATGATTTTGCCCTTGGTGGGGTTGTTATCGATGCCGGGGACTGGAGTTTTTTGACTTACGCATCGGTTAACTCTGTTGGAGGAGGCAGGGAATCGAGTATTACACGGAATATTTATATAGTCGAAGTTGGCAGTACAATTACCACAACGGGAACGGGAACAAGCCGAACAGCCACGGCGGCTAGTGGAACGCCATTTGTCACTGGTGACGCTTCCGCAACAAATACAGATGCGGGATATTTACAAACACCGCAAGGGCTTTATCAAATTACTGGATATACTTCACCAACGATTGTAACCGTCTTAGTACCTACGACTTACACAAATGAAAGCGGCGTTACTTTTCAAACTTATAAAAAGCAGTTCGGTTCATCTACGGGGGAAATTACATCAATTGGAACGAACTACACTCTATATTCAGTAAACGCGGTACATGCTGAAATAATTATTAATAATACTGATAAATTAGCAGAATTGGTTTTCGGTATTTCGAACAATACAACCACTGTTTCATTTGTTCATAACGGGAATTTACATTATAGTCATTTCGTTACACCGTTGGCAGTTGCCCACAATGATTTAAAAGGGTTAAATGCTGGTGACAGCTACGAACATTTGACACAGGCGCAAAAAAATATAAATCTTAATTTTGCGGATTCTGTTTCTTTGAATTCCGCAGTTGCTGCCAACACGGGCAAAGACACAACAGGAATATATCACGCAAACCGAACTGATTTAAATTTGGTTTCAGGTTCAAATACAGGCGATCAATCGCTAACAGGATATTTACAAGACAATGTTGGAATTGCAGGCGGAACTACTTTAATCGGTGGCACGAGTGTAACGGATACATTAGTACTCCAGGGAACTTCTGGAAATGGTACATTAACCTCACCAGCCGTCCGAGTGGATGTTGGAAATGACGGGGCTACCGAAGCAATTACTGTTTTGAATAACGGGAAGGTGGGCATCGGGACGACGAGTCCAGATTATCTATTACATGTAATAGGTGATATGGAACTTGAAGGTGTTTTATTAGTAGATGAATATATTTATCATAATGATGATTTTCATACAAATATACGGTTTGTTTCTGACCAAATAATATTTAATGCTGGCGGTGTTAGTATGCTTGGGTTAGCCGAAGGCACTCAAGATGTATTCAGAATAAATCCTAATTTAGTAGATATAGATTTTAATGTTTTTAGTAGTTTAAGTTCGGGAGCATTATTTGTAGAAGGAAGTTCAGGCAACGTCGGCATCGGTACAATCGCCCCCACAGCGGCACTTCACATAAAAGCCGGAACAGCAACAGCCAGTACCGCCCCTTTAAAATTCACAAGTGGAACATTAAACACAACACCAGAAGCGGGGGCGGTTGAATTTTTAACAGATGCTTATTATGGAACTATAACAACAGCAGCAGAAAGGAAACAATTTGCTTTTACAAGCGATATTGCAACCAATATTTATAACGAAGTGCCAACGGGGTTAATAAATAGTTCAAACGATACTTATACAACAGCCAGCACTTTTGTAACCAATTCAACACAAACATATTTGAACGGAATAAGGCAAAAATTAAACGTTCATTATATCGAAAGTGGAAGTACAATTGTATTTCAGGCGAGTTATATCCCACAAACCGGGGACATTTTATTTCTCGATTATCAAAATTAAAAATTATGAAAACGTTAATTATTTTAGTATTATTATTTTTCAGCTTCGCGGCAAACAGGCAGGAGAATTATAAAATTTCCCGTTATGAACAAAGTTCTATACAATTATTTATTTGCATAAACCACATCGATAAACCGGTGTATGTTGAACATTTTTTCACCGAAGGCGAAAGGTCAACAGCGGATTCGATAAAATTAACTATTGAAGGGTTGCTGGCGGATTTGGAAATTAAAGCAGATGAATATTTCGCACCGGAAATTATAACTAAAAAAGAATCTAAGGGAATGGTATTTTCAAAAGAGAATATTGTAGTAATAAAAGCCAGGAAATTATTGAAAATTGACAGCTTAAAAATTATACCGAAAGATATTAAAATTACAACAGAAATTTTAAAAATAGAAAAATGAAAAAATTAATATTTTTACTTTTATTATTTGTTTCAATAAATAGTTACGGTCAATTAATCCGACAAACGCAAACAGAGGTATTGGATACGTTAATTACTCAGATTATTGATGCTAATTGGCAAACATTTATATCGAATAATACTGCCGTTTTAATAAATACCGGCAAAGACACAACTGGAATTTATCATTCAAACCGTGCTATTTTAGACGCTACAACGGCGAGTTTTACAACAACAATTTCATCTGCAATAAGTGCTAACACTGGCAAAGACACAACGGGTATATATCATTCAAATCGAACAGCGTTAAATAGTGTTTCCGGAACAAATACCGGGGACCAGGATTTGAGTACTTTCCTTTTAAAAGCAAATTTCGGGGATAGTTTACAAGCACATTTTTTAATAGACTTGGATAGTGCCGGGTTTATAATCGACACTACACAGGTCAAAGATTTATTATTGTTCGTACAGAACAACGGCGGCACGGCTTCCATGGTTTATCCCGGTGCAGGGGTTGCTGTTTCTACAAGTACGGCGTGGGGGACTTCGTTAACAAATACAACCGTTGGAAGCAATTTGTTAGAACTTCCAAATCCCGATGCAAACACTTTTTTAAAATTAAATTCCAACAATACGGTTTCTGCCTTAGATTTTAGAGATTTTCAGGCAGCTATTGGAATACAAGCGCATGGAAGGTCAATCGTTGGGCAAATACCAGCGGCGGGGATTACTTTTTTGAAAATGAATAATAACGTTGCATCATGGCGTTCGGCAGCTTTATTTTTAAGTGATATTGGCGCGGGCGATGTTTCATTTACAGATACCGTTTCGATTATCGCAACAAAGTACGATATTGATACAATTAGCGCGGCGGAGTTAACACTTCAAGAGGTTACCGATTTTGGGGCAACCTCGACAAATGATGTAACTGTTAATAGTATTGACATTGCAAAAGACCAATATTATAAAATTAATGCAATACCTGCTTTTACTATTAATGAAGGTACTGCAACAGGAACGTATCCTAATACATACGGGGGTCAAGGTGCCGGAAATGATGCAGCAAATAGTCAAACATCTTACGGACAAAATGCAGGAAACAATGCCACGGGTAAAAGAAATACACTAGGGGGGTCAGCTACTGGAATCAACAGCACAGGAGATGATTCAGACTTTTGGGCGTACCAAGCAGGTCGGGATAACACAGGGCACAAAGTATCGGCACGAGGTACAAGGGCAGGAAAAGATAACACAGGGGATAACAGTGTCTTTGATGGATACGAAGCTGGCGAAGGGAACACCTTGGATAATCAATATATTTTAAAACATTCCGCCGCAAATGCAAACCCATTAATAACCGGGGATTTTTTAAGCAGGAATTTATGGTTTGGGAATTCTATTTACATAGCAGAACAGGCAACGCCGGATGCAGACAGCACGGGACAATTCCAGTTATGGGTAAAAAATACAACTCCAAATGAATTGTGGGGTACAGATGACGCGGGATCTGATTTTCAATTAGGAACAGCCAGCGCGACTAATTTAAGCCTTGGAACTGTCACAGCTACGACAATGGATGTAAATTCCAGTGCTGGGACAAATGCAACATTGATTGCGGCAGATACCGATGATGCGGGTCTTTTGACAGCAGCGGGGTTTGATGCCATTGCTGCGAACACTGGCAAAGACACGACAGGAATTTATCATTCAAACCGTGCTATTTTAGACGCTACAACTGCAAGTTTTACAACAACTTTATCCTCAGAAATAAGTGCAAATACAAGTAAAACAACAAACGCGACACACACCGGGCAAGTGACAGGTGCAACGGTGTTAACGTTAGATAAAACGGCAATAACCGATCAGACATTAGCGACTGCCACAAGTGCAGATACTGTTTTGATAATTGATGCAACGGACGGATTGACTAAAAAAGCTGCTATTGCTGATTTTGCCAGTGCAGGGGGAGATATGTCGGCAGCTGTTTACGACCCCGCGACAATTACAGAACAGTTAATAGGGTTAACAGCGATTCAAACATTAACAAATAAAACGCTTACAACCCCAACAATAGGAGATTTTACAAATGCCACACACGCACATACGGCTAATGCAAGCGGTGGGACTTTGGCGGCTGCTGCTATTTCTGATTTTGATACAGAGGTGGGCAATAATACAGCGGTTGCAGCCAATACCGGCAAAGATACAACCGGAATTTATCACAGTAACCGTAGTATTTTAGATGCCACGACCGCGAGTTTTACAACAACAATTTCTTCTGCAATAAGTGCAAACACTGGGAAAGACACCACAGGGATTTATCACAGTAATCGAAGTATTTTAGACGCGACAACTGCTAGTTTCACGACAACTTTATCCTCAGAAATAAGTGCAAATACAAGTAAAACAACAAACGCGACACATACTGGAGAGGTAACAGGTTCGGGATCTTTGACATTAGATGAAAGTGCAATTGAAAATCAGCCATTAGTAACAATAGTAGGTTTAGATACTGTTTTAATAAGAGATGCAACGGACGGGAATTTTAAAAAAGGTTTAGTTTCCGATATTGTCGCAATCGGTACAAGCCCGACATTTGCAGATATTTCAGGATATTCAACAACCGAAGCAGATTATACAATTCAAATGGAATCAGATGTTGATATGTTTATAAAAGGAGCTGGCCCCGTTACGAATTGGAAGTTTGAAGAATCAACAGCTACTTTATTTGGTAGTATCTTTTCAGGTACCGACTTTTATCTCGAAAGTTCGGCAACGAAAATTGAAAAAGATGGTTCTGGTAATATGCTGTTTACCGATGCTGTGACAGGTGCAAAAACGCTTGCAGAATTATCAGCGGCAGGCGGCACCCCTGGGGGATCTAATACGCAAATTCAATATAATAATGGAGGTGCTTTTGGTGGAAGTGTTAATTTAACATTTGACGGTACGGATGTAACAGTGCAAGGAGATGTAACTGTTGCAAATATTGCCTACGGTGAAGGGTGGGACGGTAATAATAAAGCAACAACACAAAATTCAATTTTTGATAAATTGGAAGCTGTTTTATTAACAATTCCACCGATTAATTCGCCATTTATAACAAGGACTTTAACATCCGCCTTAACAAATGAACAGGCTTTGAGTGAGTTGGCTACTGGTTTTATGAAGTCCGATGGTTCTACTGGAATTGTAACTACACAAGCGCAAATTGCTTTAGCTTCCGATGTATCGGGAAATTTACCGGTTGCAAATCTTAATTCTGGAACGAGTGCAAGCGGTTCTACATTTTGGCGCGGGGACGGGATTTGGGCAACACCAGCGGGGAGTGGTGATTTTTTAGCAGACGGAACTATTCCAATGACAGGAAATCTAAATTTAGCTGGCAATAATTTAATTGGGGGAACGGCAACAAGTTCAGACCTGAATTTTAAAACAACTACAGGCGAAGGGACATCGGGTGCAGATATGCACTTTTTAACAGGAAATGACGGAGCTACCGAAGCAATGACAATTTTAAACGATGGAAAAGTGGGGATAAATGAAGCCGCGCCAGAATATGAACTTGAGATAAATGGTGATTTAGGTACATCTGGAAGTATTTTTAAAAATGTCGATAATTCATCTATAATAACATCTGGAGGAACATCGGTCGCCACTGGAGCTTATTCAATATTCAGTGGTTCAACTCGGACAAATCAAAAAGGGAATATTGCTTTTTGGGTAAACACAGCAGAAGCTTACGTTGGAGGTAATGACCATATGATCTCTTTTGGGCATTATAACGGAGCATCGACATGGAGCAAAAAATTAATAATTAGTAAAGACGGATATGTCGGAGTTTTAAATGAAACCCCATCGGTTGAATTCGATGTGACGGGGGCGGGATTATTTTCGAGTACTGTTACAGCTACGAATTTTATATTAAGTTCAGATAGGAGATTAAAGGGAAATATTAAAAAAATCAAAAATCTTAATTGGGTCGATAATGTAAAATTCAAATCCTTTTCGATGAAGAATGATAAAACTCATTCACTGAGATACGGGATTATTGCTCAGGACATTAAAAAGATTAATCCTGAAATGGTAACTACAAATAAGGACGGAATGATGGCAGTTAAATATATTGATGTTTTAATTGCTAAAGTAGCGAGACAGGATGAAATTATAAACAATTTAATCAAACGGATTGAAAAATTGGAAGATGAAAAATAAATTATTTATATTATTTATACTTTTTAGTTTAAAGGGGTTCTGTCAAGTTCCCGATACGGAAACATTTACTCTTGACACCGTTGTAACGGTTGTAAATCCAACAACGGACGATTTAACTGATTGCTTTTCAGATGCTGTTGCTGATTTGTTTGACCCTGAATATACAAGTTACACGGCAAACAGTTTGTTGAGATTTAGAAATTATGCAACTCCATTCCCTGAATATGGCGGCACTGGTGGAATTGGTACATCGACCAGTAGTACTACAGTTGATGTTGACTATCCAAGTACAAGTACAAACGGGTTGTTAATATTGCAAGTAGCTACAAAAACAAATACAACATTTACCGACCCTTCGGGATGGACACGTATCGGCGGTTGGGTTGGGACTAATTCATACGCATGGTATTATAAAATTACAACTGGTTCAGAAACGGGCAATTTAACAGTAACGGCAGATTCATCTTCAAATATGGGTGGAATAATGTATTTTTATAAATATGTAAATCAAACAACATCCACGGGCGGTGAAGTTAGTGGGTCTGTAGTCAAGGCAGTTTTTACCGGTAATGCAGTAGATGGTATATTAAACGATTTATGTGGTATGTATTGTATCGTGTTTGGCGAAATATCAGCATCAACAAATGATGCAGTTGGTTGGGTTACTGATAGTAATTTAAACACATCTAGCGGCGGCGGTTACACTTTTATGGCAGTTAGCTATTTATATGAAAGTACTGAAACATCTTCATTATTGGCAATGCCATACGC
>Ga0208904_1000751_pt1 | contig 24874 bp, 36 predicted proteins | sample AntAceMetag02UKB_FD_184774 | JGI IMG/M metagenome (GOLD analysis project Ga0208904, IMG submission 184774) | Saline lake microbial communities from Ace Lake, Antarctica - Antarctic Ace Lake Metagenome 02UKB (SPAdes) (version 2) | ecosystem: Environmental > Aquatic > Non-marine Saline and...
AAAGAAGAAGATATAAGCGATAAGCAAGGAGGTAGTTATAGAATGCCTCATGATCATATCTTATTATTTACTATGCCTGAAAATGTTTTATCAGCTTTAGCAGGAATATCTTTATATGATAATGCTCAAGATAAGATTGTGGCCGTTAGTGATTTGATGGGATTGATAAGAAATCATTTTAGGGGGAGTAATGAGCAATCAAAAGACACAAAGGATTGAAATATTACAATCTATTTATGATGAAAAGAAGGATCTTTTATCATTACATGTGCTTGATTTAGATACTCAAGAAAAGAAAAAGTGGGTTTTGTCAGGAGAGGATTTTGATTCTCTTATAAATCAAATTACTAAAACATCTTTTATCTTCTCTACTGAACAAAGAAAAAAGATATGTCCTACTATAGTTGGTAAAAAATTTAAAAATGTGATAGAGATTGATGTAGATTATGATAAAGATAACTTAAAAGAAGAATCTACAATAATTAAACATAATGAGTTTTTAGGTCCATATTGGGAATTATTTAGTAAGGTGGATTTAGGTGAAGATTAGAATGTTTGGTAGTTCAGATTGTGCAAGTTGCAAACAGCTTTTGTCTATATTAAAGACAAAGGATTTCGAGTTGGAATATATAGATGCTCTTGATGATAATAAAGATATTCAAGATTTTTGTGATGAACATGATGTAGATGGTTTACCTCATTTGCAGTTTATTCATACTAGTGGAAGTATGGTTAAAGAAATAAGAAGAGATGATTTGGATTTTGAAAAGTGGTTATTATTTTTTACTGGGATTAGAAAGAATGAAGCTAAATAAGTATCAAACAGAAGCAGTTAAACACATTAATGGGCCATGCCTCGTTACAAGTTGTCCGGGATCTGGAAAAACTCGAGTTCTTGTTGAAAGAGTTATTAATCTTATAAATAACGATATTGATCCTGATAATATTCTTTGTCTTACTTTTACAAATAAAGCTGCTAACGAGATGAAAGAGAGAGTTTGTAAAAGATTAGGTTTAAAAAAGGTTAGTTTTTTTATAGGAACATTTCATTCTCTTTGTGCTTCTTTATTAAGAAAAATAGGAGGTCATGCTGGTTATGCTTCTAATTTTACTATATTAGATGAGAGAGATCAGATGGATCTTATTTTTCAAGTAGCAAGATTGAATGGATTTGATATAGATAGAGGTAGTGCCTATAGAATATCTTATGCGGTTAATTATTATAGGGAACAGATGGAGGATTTTGAGTGGGTTGAAGATAAGTTGGGAAATCCTACTTTGATTAATGTTGCTAAAGAATATCTTGCTTCATGTAAAGAAAATAATTTTATTGATTTTAGTGGATTAATTTATGAAGCAATAAAAATTATAGAAGATAACAAAGATGTAAGAGAGCAAATACAAGAGACTTTTAAATATATTCTGGTGGATGAAGCACAAGATACAAATCAATCTCAGTTTTATTTGATTAATTTGTTAGGGGGTAAGTGGAAGAATATAATGTTAGTAGGAGATATAGATCAATCAATTTACAGATTTAGAGGAGCAAGATATCAGAATATAAAATTATTTTTAAAAAGACATTCAGATTGTAAAGTTATCTCTTTGTCTAAAAATTATAGATCTACTCCTCAAATAATTTCAGTAGCAGGTAAATTAATTAAAAAAAATAAAAGTCATATAAATATTAAATTTGAGACAGATAACAAAAATGGAGAACCTGTTAGATGTTATAAAGTTCCTAATCAGCTAAAGGAAGCAGGATGGGTTGCCAATCAGATGAAAAGATTAATAGATGAAGGAGGTTGGGATCCTAATGATATGGCAGTTCTTTATCGTATGAATAAAATGTCTGAGCCTCTTGAAAAAGAACTGACTTTAAAAGGAATTCCTTATGAAGTTATTGGAGGTTTTAATTTTTATGATAGAAAAGAAGTAAAAGATACTATTGCTATGTTGAGATTTCTTATAAATAGAAAGGATGGAGTTGCTTTTCATCGTCTTTGTAATTTAATGCCTGGAGTTGGTAATATTACAATAGGAAAAATAGAAAGAAGATCTAAAGATAAAAATATAGATTTAGTAGAAGCAAGTCAACAAGTAGGAGCGGAAATTAATTCTGTTAAGGTAAAAGCAGCCTGTCAAAAAATATCTTCTGTATATAAACATGATTTTGATTTTTCCAATCCTCCTAAATGTATCCAGACTCTTGTTGATAAATTTGGATTTCGTAGTTATTTAAAGGCAAAATATCCAGAAGATAAAAGAGATAGAAATGATAATGTAGATCAATTTATTGATGCATCTGGAATCTTTGTCGGAGAAGAAAATGGAATAGATAAATTTTTACAACAAGCGTCATTAATGACATCTAATGATAAAGAAGTTAAAGAGAATAAGGTTTCTCTTATGACACTTCATGCTGCTAAAGGGCTTGAGTTTCCTATAGTTTTTATAGTAGGAGTTGAACAAGGGATTTTGCCTCATCAAAGAGCTGTAGAAGAAAATCTGAATGGTATTGAGGAAGAGCGTCGTCTTTTGTATGTGGGAATAACTCGGGCTAAGAAAATACTTTATATAACATGGTGTAATTCAAGAATTGGCGTTGGGGGGAAAGGATTTATGAATAAAAGAAAATCTACTTATAGCCAATTTCTTAAAGAAATAGGATTGGTCAAAGAAGAGGAATTTTAAATGGAAGAGATCAAGACTATAGTAGTTAATATCCGGTATGAAGATCGAACTAAAGATGATTTAGTTTATATTGGCCGTGGAAGTAAGTGGGGAAACCCTTTTAGAATAGGAGAGGATGGAGATAGAGAAGAAGTTATAGAAAAATATAAAGAATGGATATTAAAACAGCCTAGTCTTTTGAGAGACTTATGTGAGTTAAAGGGAAAAAGATTAGGTTGTTATTGTCGGCCCTGGCACCATTGTCATGGAGATGTTTTGGCAGAATTAGCAGAGGAGAGATGTGAATCTTAATTATTATATTCCTAAATCAGGAATTATGTCATTGGAGATGGGATCTCATACAATTCCAATTAGGGGATTGAGTAGTTTTGATATTGATATTGATAGACTAACAGCTACTTATTATGTTTTGATTGATCCTAAATCTGATGCAAGACCTCTTTTGAGGGCAGGGGGAATAGATGATGATGTAATAAATATGAGACCTCTTGATATTGAGGCATTTGGAGTTTTTCTTTTTGATAATAGAGGTTTTAATTGTAATATTGGAAAATTGTCTTATATCCATACAAAACATGTTTATCGGGTTGATTTAAAAGTTTTAATAGATAAAAATAATATTAAAGATTATATATATACCAAAGAAGAAGATCAGGGAAAAGATGTGGATAGATTTGATTTAATGGATCTGGAGTAAAAAATGGATATTAGTTTAATTGATTGGAATAAGTTTATGCCTGGTAGTATAAAAAAAATGGGCATATGTTCTAATGATTCTTATGTAGAAATTGCAAATGTTGCTAATGTTAATGTAGATTATAAGGGTAGAATTATAATCAAAGAAGGTAAAAATGTGGGCGGGAATAGTCCAACAATTTTGTATGAAGTTACTTTAAAAGATGAACAAAAAACAATTTTATGGGATATGTATGAGGCTCGTGGAGGAGTTAAAGATATTCCGAGGATGCTCAATATTACTATTGGTATAGATTATAATGATGAAACTTTTTCTGTATATCCTTGTGTAGTAGAAACTGTTCCTGATATGTTGATAAATAAATATACAGGAAGCAACCGTTTTGGTCATGCAGGCATTATAAAGATAACTGTATATCTAGAAAACACTTCATATTCTTCAATGGAGTCTTTAGCAGATCTTGTAAAAGAGGTGAATAGGAAGGCGGAGATAAGTCAGGAAAAAAGAGAAATACTTAGAACGGAAATTGAAGCAAGACAAGAAAAATCTAAAAGAGAACTTGAAGAGAGAATAGAAAAATCTAGGATAGCAAAAGAAAAAGCTAGGATAGCAAAAGAAAAAGCTAGGATAGTAGAAGAAATGATGTTTTTGAGAAAAAGTATTATATGTGAGGTTGTAGATCTTGTGCAAGAGGTGAAAGATATAGAGAATGCTTATGGTATATATGATTTAATGGATATTGAAGATGACTGATTATGCAGATATGGGAAGACATTATTCTGGAGTTTTAGTTTTAGGTAAAAAAGAATATTCTTTTATCCTATACAGTCAAGAAGTAATATTTGATTCTTATAATGCTCCTATGATGAAAATGAAAGTTAATGTATTTGATGTAGATAAAGAATTTTTATTATTAGAGAGGACGGATCCAGGTCAAGAAGAGGTTATTCTTAGAATGGGAGATACTGAGTATAGGGGATTGGTTGATTGGTTGTCTATTGATTATGATTTAACAGGAACCGAGTATTATACCGATAGCCCTCCTTTTGCTTCTGTCTCATTAAGTTTTGTTTCTAAACTTTTTCCTGTTCCTGCTAAAAAAGAAATAATGTTAATGAATAGATTTGATTTAATGGATTTAGAATAATGAAATCATACGAAACACTTATAGATAAATATAAAGGACAAAATAAATCTGCTTTCATTTTAGGAGCAGGAACTTCTCTTTATTCCGCCTGGTCATGTTTTAGATTTTCAGAAATATTTAATCATGTAGTGGTTGCTGTTAATTCTGGAATAGTAGCAACTGAATGGGAAGAAGGAGATCCTGAAGATAGATATTGGATTTCTAATGATGCTTTATGTATGAGATGGACATGGTGGGATAAAGTTAAAAAAAGTAAGGCTACTAAGATAGTAAGAAATAGCTGGCTTAAACATGAAGATAAAATAAAAGATTTTTTAATATTTAATCCTAGACCTACTTCAGAAGATGTAGTTAATCCTGAAGATAAATCCTTGTGTTATCCTAGTAGCATTCCAAGTGCTATAGATTTATGTATTCAAATGAATATTTATCATATTTTTTTATTAGGTGTTGATCAGTATAAATGTGGGGATAAAACTCATTTCTGGCAACTTATGCCAGAAGAATATTATCAAAGGCAGTTAAAACCTGCTCAGGGACCTTGGGAACAACAAAAAAAGTCTTTTGGATTAAATATTAAATCTTATGAAGCTTTGAGAGAGTTTGCGATTGATAGGAGTACATTTATTCATAATTGTTCTCCTTTTAGTAAGGTTAATGTTTTTCATAAGATAGATTTTGAAAAAGCGTTAGATTGGATTGGAGAGAATTGAAAACTGATAAATTTAAAGATATACATAAGGGGCAAATTGGTTTTATATCGGGATCTGGTCCTAGTCTACATTCTTTTACAGAAGAACAGATCGATAAAATTCAACAGTTTCCCTTGATAGCAGTTAATTCTGCTATTATGAAATTTCCAAAAGCTAAATATTATTTAAGTGATGATATTGCCGTTTCTAATTGGAATTATTATATAGAACTATTGCCCAAATTGCCTTGTATTAAGTTATTGTATAAAGATAAATTAAAAAACAAGTGTGATCATTTAGATGATTGTTATCTATTTTCTCATACATGGTGGTACTCTCCAAAAGATAATAAATATAATTTAGATGGATTAAAACTAAATAAAACAGGACCTATTATAGGAGCAAGAACATCTGTGTCTTCTGGAGTGCATTTTTTGTTTCTTATGGGATGTAATCCTATTGTATTATTGGGTTGTAATTGTTGTTATAGTAAAGAAGGGTATAGATATTTTTGGCAGTATGAAGGAGAACAAAAGGCTTTTAGAGTTAATGGAGATAAGTCAATTGGTTTTCCTGGTAGGAAAAAATATATGGGAGAACAAATTGATAATCATTCTCTCGACTTTTTACAATATTGGAATTATTTTGTCGAAGTAAATAAAGATATTTTAGGAAAAGATTTAACTATTATAAATTGTTCTGATGGACTATTAGATTGTTTTCCTAGAATGAAGATTGAGGAAGTTTTAAAAACATATAAATAAAAGGAGATTGAAATGAAAGAAGATAGAACAGTTAGAACAATAGAAAAGCAAGATTGGTTTTTAGAAACAAGAGCCTCAAAAAAACAAAATATTGTGGGGTCTCAAAATATTAGTTCTGCACAAGTTTATTTGAAAGATTCGGATTACTATTTACAGGTTGCAAATGATAGGAGAGGTGCAGTCGGAGAAATTGGGAAAGTAGGGTGTTTCTATGATATTCTATCTGCTCCTCCTGATGTAAAAAATATTAAGGCAGCAGCAACAGCTCTCATCATACAAAAAGTCTATAATGATTTGTATGTTTTTAATGCTATGTTTAAGCAAATGAAGGAAGATGGAGTGCTGGAGGAAGAATTTGAGATAACTACTGAGGGTATCGGTAAGGTGATGTTAGATAATGAAGAATTAGTAACTTGGGTATAAGATGATAAATGGTAAAAAAATATTATCAGTTATAACAGCAAGGGCTGGATCTAAGGGAATACCTCTGAAGAATGTAAGAGAGTTATTAGGTAAGCCTTTAGTTAAATGGTCTATGGAAGCATCTCTTGCTTCTAAATATATAGATTTAACTGTCGTTTCTTCAAATTGTGAAAAAGTATCAGAAGTATATCTTAAGTATTTATTAGAGTTAAATAAAGATGTTAGAACTGATGATGAGTTTTGGTATGTGAGTAGACCTGAAAAATATGCTACAGATACTTCAAAAAATGAAGAAGCAGTAATATATTCAATGGAACAGGTTAAATTTTTTCATGCCTTAGAGTTTTCTGCTGTTATCAATCTCCAGCCAACCTCCCCTTGCAGACTAGATGGATTAATAGATAAGTGTTTAGAAGAATATTATAATGGAGATTATGACAGTCTTTTGACTGCCACAAGAACAACTCCTTTTTTATGGAGAAAAATAAATGGCAAGTGGGAATATACAGTAGATAAAAATGATTGTTGTAATAGAAAGATGAGACAGGAGTTTGAAGAATCTGAAACTGAAAAAGATTCAGAGTTTGTTTTTCATGATTGTGGATCGATATATATTACTGATACAAAAATTATGATCGATACTGAATATCGGATAGGTCAGAAGCCTTGTATATTTACTGTAGAGGGTATAAATTCTCTTCAAATTGATACAGAATTTGATTTTCTTTTAATAGAGAATATGGCAAAAGCATATAATTTAAAAAATTTAATATAAATAGAGGATTTATTTCTGTAATACAGAAATAATATAGTGGTGATAGTATGAAAGAAAAATTAACGGAAGAAATTAGAGTTATGGTTCAACCTTCGTTATATAGATCTTTTAAAAAATCTTGTAATAAAAAGTATAAAACTATTTCGGAAGTTATTAGAGATTATATGGTTCAATATATAGAAACGGAAAATAAAAATGGGAAAAGTAAATAATCTTGAAGGGAAGAGATTCGGCAGATTGGTATGTAGCGACAAATATGAAATAAGAAGAAAAAATAATGGCACAAAGGCTTATTGGCTCTGTAAATGTGATTGTGGTAATGAAAAATGGATTAGAGGTTCTTCTCTTACTTCTGGAGGAATAGTAAGCTGCGATTGCTATAGAAGAGAAAATAATTCTATTTTGATGAAAAAGAGGATAGGTATAAGGAATATTGAGGGTAAAAGATATGGCAAAATAGTAGTTCTCAATCAATATAAGGAAAATAAAAAACAGAAATGTAAAAAATGGCTGTGTAGGTGTGATTGCGGTAAAGAAATGTGGGTAAAAACTAATGATTTATTAAAAAGTAACGTTTATAGCTGTGGTTGTTATAAGGGAAAAAATATACAAGGAGTAAAGGATTTAAGTGGTATGAAGTTTGGGAGACTATTGGTTAGTAAACAATATAGAAGAAAAAAATCTGGTAAATCTGAAGTAACACAATGGTTATGTTATTGTAGTTGTGGTAATAAAAAATGGATATTTTCAGGTTCATTATCTAAGATTAAAAATAGCACTAAAAGTTGCGGATGTTTAGCAAAAGAAATGGCTTCTAAATCTAACAGGAAGCCATGTGGATATGCCGCTATGAAAAGTGTTTATTCTCAATATAAGATAAGAGCAAGAAAAAAGAAGATATTATTTGAATTAAATGAAGAGGTTTTTAAAGATTTAACAACTCAAAATTGTTTTTATTGTGGTTCTGATCCTTTTAATTTATCAGCACCTCTTTTCTCAAATGGAAATTATTTTTACAGCGGTATAGATAGGGTTGATAATAGTAGGGGTTATGAAGTTGAGAATTGTGTTCCATGTTGTAAAATTTGTAATAAGGCAAAAGATGTTCTGTCCAAAGAAGAGTTTATGGATTGGATTAAAAAAGTTTATAATCATATTGAGAAGATGGCAGAAGTTAAAAATTTGGAGAGTTTATTATGAAAATGAGTAAGGATAATTTTTATTTTTTCTGGGGAGGTACATGTTCTCAGTGGGCAAATTTTGACATAGAAATAAACAAAGTGGTATACTGCACAAATGAACAATATATGATGGCTTCTAAAGCAGCATTGTTTCATGATACAGATGCTTATGAGGAGATTATGATAGAGAGTGATCCCTCAAAGCAAAAAGCAATAGGTCGTAAAGTTAAGAACTTTAATAAAGATGAGTGGGAGGAAATAGCGAGAAAAGTTGTTTATGAAGCAAATCTTGCAAAATTTACTCAACATCCTGATTTGTATGATTTCTTAATGGAGACTGGAGATAAGGAGATAGTTGAAGCTAGTCCTTATGATTGTATATGGGGAATAGGTTTAGGGGCTTCTGATGAGAGGATCTATGATCGAGACCAATGGAGAGGAACTAATTGGCTTGGAGAAGCTTTAATGGAAGTAAGGAAAGAACTAATATCACAAAAATTAGAAGAGGAGAGAAAAAATGAGAGCAACTAAAAAGAAATTAGAAGAACTTAGATGGATGTCACCTGAAGAGTTGATTCAGAGAAAAGAAGATTTGAATAAGCAGATGTTTGAGGTAAGACAACAAACTGTGGGCATGAAAGGTATGAATGCTGGAAGACCCCATATGTATAAAAAGATAAAAAAAGAAATAGCCAGAATTGAGACTATTTGGAAGGAAAAGAACTTCCATCTTAATCAGACCTAAGTTTGTCTCTTTGTTCTTGCTCTATCTCCTCTATTTCCTCTGGTTTGAAAGTAAGGGCATTAGATACTGCTTTTATATCTCTAATCATTTTAGATAAACCTTGTGCCTCTAGACTTGCCGCAGCGTCAGTGTGATGGAACATTCTGTCATCAATTACATGTCTCTCGAACCATCTGGCACCTAATGAATAGGCCACTGGTTCTGTGGCTATTCCTGCTGAATGATTAGAATAACCTACTTTATCGAACATTTTTGTTAATTCTATTATTTCTAGTAAATGAAGTTGTTCAAATGGGACAGGATAACCACTAACACAATGATAAACTACAATTCTATTTTTGAAATGTTGTAGTTGGAAATATAAACGAACTCTCTCTTTTCTAGAAGTCATACCAAGTGGGATGTGAATTTCTCCTTCATATTCATCATATAGTAGTTGGAGAAGATCAAAATTATTATTACATGCTGATGGTATTTTTATCATTTTTGGATTAAGAGAGATAACTTCTTTGGCACTTGTTATATCCCATACGGAAGTGGAATAATCAATATCTATGCTTTCACAATATTTCTTTAATTCCTTGTGTTTATCTATTGAGAGTTCCAAATTGATACGATGTTCAAGATAGGTGTCTCCATAGCTAAATAATTGATTAGGATGTGGTTTATACCAATATTCTTTTTTTACTGATTCTTTGGGATTTCTTTTTTGTGTTTTTAGCACATCTGCTCCTGCCAATTTAGCAAGAAGGGCAAGCTTCTTTGCTCTTTCTAGAGAACCAATGTGAGTTCCCCCTATTTCTGCTATAACTGTAAAATCTTTCATATCTTTATATCGACATAAAATAAGTGATTTCTAAAATGGTATAATATTGTCGTGATGAATTATAAATAAAAATAAAAGAAGGAGTATTTGATTATATTTAGAAATTAGTATTAGTAATAGATGGGATTTTAACGGAGATTATTAATGCTAATTAAAAAAAAGAGCTATAAGAGAAATAAAAAAACAGGAGAGATTGTTAAAAGACAGGTTGTTTCGGTTAAATGTGACGATTGTATGAAAGAATGGGAAACTTTATATGAGTATGTAAAATATAGAAAACTTAAAAAGATTTTGTGTAAATCATGTAGAAGTAAGTTGAATTTAAAATCACAGGTATCTTTATCTAAAAGGAGATGGGATAAAACAGATAGTAAGATATGTATTATTTGTTCTTTTTGTAAAAAAAATATAAAGAAATATCCATCTTTGATTAATAAGAAAAATAATTTTTGTAATATGAGATGTCGGGATCAATATGTATTAAAAAAATACGATATTCTTTATGATACTTTTAAAAAAAATATTGATGAAGTGTCTTATTTATTCGGATTAATACTTGGAGACGGACATCTCAGAAAAAGGGATCAAAAAAATACGACTAGAGTTAATATATCTTTTAATTCAAAAGAAGTAGATATGATAGAATTGGCAAAAAATATTATGAATAAATTGGAAATAAATTTTTATGATCAACGCGATAAGAGTTGTAATTGTTTAAATATAGGTTTTGTTTTGCCAGATAATTTATTAAAGAAATATGATATGTTGTGGGAAGGAAGCAAATTTAATAGTAACCCTTTTCCTACTAAGAAAATAATTAATAATATAAATACGGTTGTTGGTTTAATAAATTCTGATGGTTGTTGTAAAACTAGAAAAGGAATAATTAGAAATATAACATTTTCTAATGTAACAAAGTCAGTATATGATGCTTTTATTCGTTGTATGGATTTTCATAAAATATCTCACACTGATGGAATAAGTAAGGGAAGATTAGACAAAAGAACGGGTAATAAAAGTAAAGATGCATTTTGGACATATATCGGGGTAAAAGGTATCAGTACTATTTTTAAGTTGAAAAAATATATTTTAAAAGAAGAGGGGACAAATTGTGTCAATTAATTTTAAAAATATAAAAGTTGTTTGTTTCGACCTAGATGGGGTCCTTACCGATGGTATCTATCAGGTTAATAGTAAAGGGGTTACAACTAAATCTTTTTATACTAGAGATTTTTCTGCTTTAGAGCAACTGTTGAAGAATGATATAAAAGTGGTTATAATTAGTCAATCTAGTGATAATTGTATTTTAAGAAGGATTAATAATATAAGAGAGAAATCTCGTTCTAGTATATGGAAGAAATGTTTTGATGAGAAGAGTCTAATATTGTTTCAAGGAATAGATGATAAATGTCGAGATATAGGGTTCCTTGTTCTTAGTTCATTAGGTTGTTTTGGAGAAAAATTTTCTTGGGATAATGTTGCTTATATGGGTGATGCAGAAAATGATATTGAATGTATGGAGAAAGCACATTATACAGGTTGTCCTTCTGATGCTATAGAGGAGGCTAAAGAGAATAGTAATTATGTGTCGAATTATCCAGGAGGGAAGGGTTGTGTTTATGAGTTTATTTTGCACATTTTAAAAGAGAGGGAAACAAATGGAAATACTAGAACCTAATACAGGGGAGAATATAAAATATATTTCTAAAGAATTTACTTATGTTCGTGTAATGGATTTTAATTTGAAAGAAATTTTGAAGGAAGTGGTTGTGTCTCCTGGACAGCATTCTTGGGAATGGATTTCTTTGTCTTCTGATAGAAAGATAGATATTAGCAATTTACAAGGAAGGTATTCTACCTTTGATAATACAATTAATAGATCAGTCAATAATCCTTATTGTTCTATATATTCTTTTGGGGATTTTAGGGAAATGATGAAAAACTGGGATAAGATAGTATATAGAGACTCTATCACAACTCAGTATGAGGGGAAATAAAAGTGTTTTATTTATTTTGTTATTTATATCTAGGTTTTTTTTGGGAAAGAATCTGTCAACTAGATTTTACTGCCAATGAAGATCGTGGGATTTGCAAGTGTTTTTTTAATGTGCTATTATGGCCTATAAGTTTTAGTTATAGTATTTTAATTTATATAATAGGAAAATTAAAATGTCAGAATATAGAGTAGTAGACGTTGAATTCAGGAATGAAAGTGTTTTGATAGAAGCTCTTCAATCAATGGGTTATAAACCTGTAGTAAGTGCTGAAGCTCGACAGCTAGAAGGTTATCAAGGAGATGCCAGACAGCAGAAAGCACATATTATAATTCCTCGTAAACAAGTGGGCAGTGCCAGCAACGATGTTGGTTTTGAGAGGGTTGATAAGAGTTTTAAACTTCATGCCTCTCAATATGATGGAGCTTGGAGGGATAAGGGTGCTAAATTAAAAACATTAAAACAAACTTATTCTGAAAAATTTGTTATGAGAAAAGTAAGAAAGAATTCTAGGATGTCTTTAAGATCAAGGACTCTTACTAAAGATGGAAAAATAAAGTTAAAAGTAAGAACGTTAATTTAATAGGTAAAGGATCTTGGTATGTCGGAGTTTACAGTTATTGATGTTGAGTTAAGAGAAGAAGATTGTCTTGTGGGTGCCCTAAAAAAAATGGGATATAAACCTGTAGTTCACAAAGAATCTGTTGAATTGCAAACATATTATCAGGACAGAGTAAAACCAAAGGCACATATCGTGGTTAGCAAGGGTCAAGTAGGAGGTTATGGTGCTGTTGGTTTTGAAAGACAAGAAAAAGGTGGCTTCAAGATGCATATCGATGATATGGATAGGCGTAGATTTAAAATGGGTAAGCTCAAACAAACCTATGCAGAACAAAAGATAGATAAAGTTATAAAGCGTAGGGCAAAATTTTCAGTAAAATCCCGAAAAGAGGAAGAGGGTAAAATTAAAATTAGACTGAGGAGAAATTTTTAAGATATGGGTAGATTAAAAGGGAAAGCAAGAGCAAATGCAAGTAAAAGAGAAAGAAATAAGATTAAGAATGATGGAGTGTTGTATAGAAAAAAGATGATATCTAAAATAAGGAAGTTTGATGATCCTATTTTAGAAGCAGAATGTAGTTTGGTTGATAGTGAAGAAGATGTTTCTTTGATAATTAAAGAGTTGACAAAGGTTCTTAAAGCTACTAAAGATGGGATAGGTATATCTGCTCCTCAAATAGGCTATACTAAAAAGATAATTGCTATAAGACCTGGAGGTTGGAGAGGAAAGATCTCTGTATTAATTAACCCAGAGATAGTAGAACAAAGCGAAGAAACTATTAGAGGTATCGAAGGCTGTCTTTCTTATCCAGGAATACAAGCTCCTGTTGAAAGACTTAAAGATATTGAAGTTAAATATAAAGATGAAGAAAATAATCTAAAAACAGAGAAGTTTCAAGAATTAAAGAGCGTTATTATTCAACACGAAGTAGATCATTTGATAGAAGGTTGGTGTAAAGTATATTATGCCTGGAAAGAACAAAAAAAGGAAAGTAAAGACGATTAGCGGGGACTCTCGCCTTTGCGAGGGCAAAGATGGCAAACTGATGTGCCTTCTTTGCCCTCATTCTTGTGTATTAAAAGAAGGTGAATCTGGTAAGTGTTTAGTCAGAAAATCAGATGGTGAAAAAATATATTTAGATGCTTATGGTCATTTAACAAATATAGCAGTTGAGCCTATTGAAAAGAAACCTATTACTCATTTCTTGCCAGGTACAAAAACTTTATCTATAGGATCTTTTGGGTGTAACCTATTTTGCAAATTTTGTGAAAATTCTCATATAAGTCAAACTAATGAGTATCATGAAAGTTTTATATTCACTCTTAATGAAATTATTAAAATGGCTATTAAGAGAGAGTGTGCATCTGTCTGTATGACTTATAATGAGCCTATTATTCAATATGAATATCTATTGGATTTGGCAGAAGAATGTCATAAGAATAATTTAAAATTTGTGATAAAAACAAATGCCTTTGTTAATAAAGAGCCTTGGAAAAAAATATGTCAAGTTGTTGATGCCGTGAATGTAGATTTTAAAGGGCATGAAAGAGCATATAAAGAAATTTGTGGTGTTAGCCAATATGTTATAAAAGAGAGATTAGAAGAGGCTGTTAAAAGTGGAGTTCATTTAGAAATTAGTGTTCCAGTTTATAACGATCAGCTCCAGTCTATGAATAAGGTTGCTCAGAGAATAGCTTCTGTGTGTTTAATGCAGAAGAGAGATGCTCCTGTAATTCCTGTTCATCTTCTTAGAATTTTTCCTGCTAATAAGTGGGAAGGAGTATCAGCAACTAGTCAAGAAACTATTGAATCTGCTCGTCAAATCTTTCATAGTTGCGGCATAGAAAACCCAACTATTCATATCTAGGGCTTTTTTAGCCCAATATGAGGGTTTTTATTTTCACTGAAGTGAAATTTTATAGTTTTATAGGGATATGAAGTAAATTAATTAATATTTTTTAGGAGTTTGTAAAATGAAGAAGATGTTGTTGAATTTAATGTTAATGTTGATTGTAGTAATTTCATCAGGTTGTGCTTCGATTTTTTGTGGGGCAGATAAGACTATAAATATTTCCAGCATACCAAAAGGTGCTAATTTCTCTATCAGAAACAGAAAAGGAAATATTATAGAACAAGGGATAACTCCTACAAATGTTTCATTGAAAAGGGGTTCTGGTTGGTTTAAAGCAGGAGACTATACTTTGAGTATGAGTAAAGCAGGCTTTACAACTACTAATCAAAAAATAGAACAAGGTCTTGAAGGTTGGTATTTTGGAAATATTATTTTTGGTGGGTTAATAGGAATGGTTATTGTGGACCCATTAACTGGGGGGATGTATACCCTTGACGATATTGAATTAGAATTAAGTCCCGAAAAACAATCCGATATGCTAAAATCCCAAATTAAGAATTTATATAAAAATATTCCTCAACCTAAAATTGAATGAATATAATGAAATAAACTTATTAGGGCGAAGCCTAACAGATATATAATCTGTTGGGCTTTTTTTTGCCCAAAAATAAAATAAAAAAGGATATTTCTCTATTCATGTCGAAATAAATATATGTATTAAACTACATATATAGGAATTTTGATATGATAAGAACACAAATATTTTTTACTAAAAGACAAAAGAGATTTTTCAAGAGAGAGGCTAAGAGACTCCAAGTATCAGCTTCTTCTTTAATCAGGCGTGTATTGGATCAACATATAGATACATACGCAAAAGATAAAAAGGGAGGGAAGTAGGTTATGGAGAATAAAATAGAAAAGTCTGAAGAAGAAAAATTAAAGCGGAGAAAAGAACTCCAGAGAGCATATTATAAAGAAAATAAAGAAAAAATAAACATAAGATGCAAAAAGTATCATGAAGAAAATAGAGAAAAAATAAGAATAAGGCGTAAGAAGTATTATGAAGAAAATAAGGAAAATAGGGAAAATAGGGAAAATAAAGAAAAACGTAAAAAATATCTAAAACAATATCGTAAAAAAAATAAGGAAAAAATAAGAATAAGACGCAAGAAGCATTATGAGAAGAATAAAGAAAAGATATTGGAGACTAGTAGAAAATGGATGGAGAAAAATAAGGAAAAGTATAATAAGTATATAACGGAATATATTAAAGAAAATAAAGAAAAACGGAGAGAATGTAGTAAAAAGCATTATGAAGAAAATAAAGAAGAAATAAGGATAAAATTTAAAAAATATTATGAAGAGAATAAAGAAAAATATAGGAAAAATGGAAAAAGGTGGAGAGAAAACAATAAAGAATATATTAAAGAATATAGCAAAGAATATGAAGAAAAGCATAAGGAGAGGATAGCAAAAAGGAAGAAGGAGTATAGGAGTAGGCCAGAAGTTAGAGAAAGAATGAGAAAGAATTATAAAAAATATGATGAGAAAAGATGGAAAGATCCTATATATAGATTTAATAATAATATGTCAAGATCTATTCGTCTTTCTTTAAAGAAAAATAATTTAAGTAAGAATGGTAATCATTGGGAAGATTTAGTAGGTTATACATCTCAAGAGCTGAGAGATCATTTAGAAAGCTTATTCCAGCCAGGAATGACTTGGGGAAATCGAGGAAAATGGCATATTGATCATATAATTCCTCAATCATTTTTTCAAATTAAAAGTATAGGAGATGTAGAATTTAGAATGTGTTGGAGACTAGAAAATCTTCAACCATTGTGGGCAGTGGACAATATAAGAAAAAAGGATAAAATTCAGAGAGGGAAAATATGGTAACGATCTGCCACGTCATAGGAAATCTAGGAATCGGTGGGGCACAATCTATGCTCTTTGAGCTTTACTATGCTATCAATAAACACTATCCGTCTTATAAACAACTTATAATATCTAATGATGATAGGAGATCTGATAGAAAATTTGTATCATCTTTTGGTATGGAGTATGTGGTTAAGAAAGGTATTAAAGATATATTAAAAAAAGTAAAAGGTAAAGAAAATCCTATTGTTTTTTATCATAAGTTGGCAAGTTCTGCCCCTGCTATTGTTAAGGCAATTAAAAAGGATAAAATTCCAGTTATAGTTATTAATCATACTCTTTTTAATTCAACTAGCTGGAGAAATGTTAATTATTGTGATGCTATGGTTGCCGTTAGTTACCATATGAAAAAGAAGATAAAGAAATGGTATCCTAAAATGAAAAGAGTTGTTAGCATTCATAATGGTGTTAATTCTAAACCATATGACAAGATAAAAGCAGAGAGAAGTTGTAGTAATGATGTTTTATTAACAGGAAGAATAAATAGGATTTGTGGTTGGAAACATTCAGATGACTGGATTAAGTGGTGTTTAAGTGTGAAACTTCCTAAAAAAATGATTCATCAATATATAGGAGATGGACCTTATGTTTCAAGAGCGAGGTCTTTTGCTCACAGGGCATCTAAGGGAGGTAATAAGGTTAATATGTTGGGGCTTATTAGTAATTTTCATACTAAAATTTCAATTTTAAAAGGTTGGGATTTGTTTTTATATGAGACTAGAAAAGATGAGGGAATAAGTATGTCTATTTTAGAAGCTTTGTGTTGTGGAGTTCCTGTTATTTGTAGTAATCATTATGGTAATAAGGAAATTATTAAAAATGGGATTAATGGTTATGTTTTTAAAAGTAAAGAAGATGGAAGAAAAATACTGAGTAGATTGTGTTCTAATCCTAAAGAGCTGGAGATGTTAAAGAAAACGACAAAAGAGCATTTTCAAAAAAATCTAGATGCTAAGTTTGCTGCTGATAAATATATAGATTTAGTTGATGATATTATAGGAAAAAAGAAACCAGTTATAGAAGTCCCAGAAACTATTACAAAAGTGTCAGAAATTATTGTAGAGGATAATATGAAAGAAGAAAAGGATAAATTTACTATTTTAACATCTGCTTATAATAAAGAGAAATATATAAGAGATTGGGCTAATTCTATTTTGAAACAAAAATATAGACCTCTTGAAGTTATAGTTGCTAATGATTGTTCATCAGATAAGACTTTGGATCTTTTGATGTCATTTGTTGAAGAATTTGACCAGGCAGGTATAGGATGTAAGCTTCTTAATAATACAGGAAGATTATATTGTGGGTCTTCTTATTGGCTTGCTGTAGGACATGTTACAGGTTCGTATGTGGGAGTTTTAGATGCTGATGATATGTTAGTTGATGATGCTGTGGAATATATTATGGGATTATATAAGAAATATCCTAAAACGGCATGGATATATACTCAATTTCAAATATGTGATATAAATATGAAGGTAAAAAGACGGGGCTTTTGTTGTGCTCCTAATAAAGGAGAGAGCCTTTTGTCTCTTGCTGATAGAGGGATACATGGATACGGGCATTGGAGAACTTTTAACCAACAAATAGAAAAACCTGATAAGTTGTTTGGTAAGGACATGAAGTGTTCTGTCGATAAATATATGGGTTATAGATTAGAAGAATTTGGACCAGGAATGTTTGTTGATAGGGTCTGTTATAATTATCGTCAATATCCTGTTGGTTTTAAAGAGTCTGTTTCTTCGACTAAACATGCTATGGATGTTTGGAAAAATGTTGTTAAAAAAGCTCATAATAGAAGAAAAAAATATAATTATAAACCTTTTCCCATTAAGGTTCATAAAATATGAAAAATACATTAGAGTTTTATCAAAATATTTATGAACCATTGTTTAGAAAAAAAAAGTTAAAATATTCTACTCAATTTACTACATCTTGGACTTCTTTGATGGCTTTTTATGCTTTGGCAAGGAAAGAAAATTTAGAGATTAAAAAAGTAATAGATGTTGGTTGTGCGAGGGGAAAAACTTTTAAATCCTGGTTGGAACATAATATTGATGTTGTTGGAGTTGATGTTTCTCAGTTAGCGGTTAACAAATGTATAAAAAAGGGGTTTAAGGCTCATGTAGCATCTGTTACAGATCTTTCTATTTTTCCTGATCAATCATTTGATTTGTATTTTGCTACTGACATATATGAACATTTAAGAACTGAAGATCTAGATGATGCGATTGAAGAAGCAAAAAGGATTACAAAAAAATATTTTTTAATAAAGCCTTTTCCTGGAGAAGATGCTAGGAAATCTCTTCATCTTACTTGTTGGTCTCTAGGAGAGTGGGAAGATTTTTTTTAGGAGTCATGATTTTAATGTAAGAAGAATTCCTGAAAATTATGATTTTAAATTAACAGGGTTTTTTCTTACTTTAGAAGATTAATTATGAAAAAAAAATTTACCATATTAACTGCTTCTTATAATTGTGCTAGGTATCTACCTGATTTGGTTGATTCTGTTATTGCTCAAACATATAGACCAATAGAACATATTATAGTTAATGACAAATCAACAGATGGGACTTTAGGTATGATTGATGATATATCTATTAGATATAAGAAAGGAGATATAGAATTCAAATTTATTGATGCTCCTAAAAAATTATATTGTGGATCTTCTTATCGTTTATCTTTGAAAAATGCTACAGGACATTATTTTGGAGTATTAGATTCAGATGATGCTTTAGAGCCTTTTGCTTGTGAATATGTTTCTTCTATTTATGAAAAATTTCCAGAAATAGGTTGGATATACACTCAATATAATAAATATAATAGGCGTATGGATAGGGTTATAAAAAAGGGCTGGTGTGCTCCTCCTGATAAGGACAAGACATTGTTGGATATGGCTAAGAAAAAAGTTCATAGATATTCCCATTGGAGAACTTTCTCTGATAGAGTTCCTAAAAGAAATACTCTTTTTAAGAAAAAACTAAGATGTTGTGTTGACAAATATTTAGGTTATAGATTAGAAGAGTTGTCTCCTGGCCTGTTTGTTAATAAAGTATGTTATAAATATAGGACAAGAAATAGAGGAGAGAAACCTATTGTTCACAATGAACCTTTAAGAAAGGTTTGGTCGAAAGTTATTCAAGAGGTTTCTGATCGTAGGAAAAAAGGAAATATAAAATGTTATTCTATTCGAAAATATAAATAATATGTCTATTCGAGTTCATATACAAACTGAAAAATTTAAAGCTGGTCCTGCAGTTTTTCGGTCTCGTCTTATAGAAGCTTTGGGAAAGATAGATGATATAGAAGTAAATACTAAATCTATTGATGGTTGTGACTTGGAGATTGCTTTTATTAGGAGAATAAAGAAGCATAATAAACCATATATTTTAAGAGTAGATGGTTGTTATTATGAAAAAGGGAGGGAATCAGGAAATAGAGGAATGTTAAAGTCAATGTCTTTAGCGAGTCATATTATTTTTCAATCTAATTTTGCTCTTAAATTATGTGATCGTGTTTTAAGTAAAAATGGTATTTCCGTTAAGAATTTAAATCATTCTATTATATATAATGGTATAGATGGGGATTATATTAATTCTATTAAAAAGAGTAAGAAGATTGAACCGGGTTCTTTTGTGGCTTGTGCTGGATGGAGACCAAATAAGCGTCCTCGATCAATGATAAAAGGATTTCTTAAGGCGGGAACTAATAGACATTTATATATCATTGGTGGAGGAGGCTTGGGGGGGAATGAATTAAGTAAGAAATATAATTCTAAGTATGTTCATATACTAGGAGAGATGTCAAATAAAAAAACAATATCTATTATGAAAGCGTGTGATTATCTAATTCATTTGTGTCATATTGATTCTTGTCCTAATGCTGTGATAGAGGGGTTGAGTTGTGGATTGAATGTTCTATGTACTAATCTAGGAGGAACTAGGGAACTCGTTGGACCTGATGGAGTTATCTTGGAAGTTGATCAATTTTGGAAAGGGAAACTTTTAAGGAAAATGGATTTAGATAATGTTAAATCTTCTTTAGTAGCAAAAGGTGTCAATTCTTTGCTAAAGATTAAAACTAAACCAGATGTAAATATCTTTAGTATAGATATTGTTGTTAATAAATATGCAAAATTAATTAGGAAAGTTGTTAATGGAAATTAAATGTAAAGGAAATAGTAAAATAAGTTCATTGAGGCTTAATCATAATATAATTTTAAGAGAAGAAATATCTAAGATTGAAGGAGTGAAAACTGTTTTAGATGCTGGAGGAAGTCAATCTCAGAATGATAATCAGGGGAAATTATATAAAGATTATTTTCCTTTTGTAGAGTATTATACTTTAGATAGTAATAGGGGAGAATCTGGAGATAATCATTTTAATATGAATTTGCACGATTTGTCTTCATTAAATAGAAAATTTGATTTAGTATTATGTACTTCTGTGTTAGAGCATGTTAAAAATCCATTTATAGTAGCTCAACAATTAGAGAATGTTAGTAATAAATATATTTTTGTTGTTGTTCCTTTTATGTTTCCTTTTCATGCGAAATCGAATGGAATAGTTAAAGATTATTGGAGATTTACAGATAGTGGTTTGAGAGAATTATTTTGTAATTTTGAGGAGATTTGGATAAAAAAAATTAGTTCGGTGATCAGTGTTGTTAAGGATAAGAAAGTTGTAAAGAGCGCAAAGAATAAAGGTTGGACTAAAAACAATAGTGCTACTGGTTATATAGGTTTATTTAGAAAGAAATAAAATGTTTAAAGTTTCTGTTATAACAACTTTATATAATTATAGAGATTACATAAAAGAATGCATAAAGTCTTTTTTAAAACAAGATTTTAAAGAGTCGGAGATAATCATTGTTGATGACTGCTCTATTGATAGTCCTTATGATATTATTAAGAAATATGAGGGAGAGAGGGTTAAATATATACGTCTTGATAAGAATCAGGGTTATTCTCATGCTAAAAATGTGGGGATTAAAAATTGTTCTTCAGAAGTTCTAGTTATGTTAGATGCTGATGATATGTTAATTAATGATGGAATTTCTGTTAGATATAATAAATTAATTAAGGGTTATGATTTTGTACATGGTCCTTGTTTAAATTATAAAAGAGGACAAGCTTTGGGAAGAGGTAAAATATGGGACGATTGGAAGAAAAAGAAAGTTTATAAGTATGTTCATGCTCAGGGGGTTATGTTAAAAAAAGAGATACATAGAGAGATAGGTTTATATGATGAAACTTTGTGGTGTAAAAGTGATAGGGAGTTTTTTGCGAGAGTTTTTAATTCAGGTCTTTTTAAGATAGGAACGGTAAATAAGGATGTTGCTCTTTATAGAAGACATCCTAAACAAATGCATTGTTCAAAAGAAAAAGCAAAAATTAATAAAAAACTTCAAAAGCATGTTTTGGGATTAATAGAGCAAAGAAAAACAGATTTAAGTGGATTAGAATTACTAAGGAGTTAGATGGGAAATTTAAAAGTTGGTTTTAGTTTTGATCCAATTGCCAAAGAAGAAGCTACAGATGGCAAAAGTCAGTTTATCATAAGGTTAGCTAAGGAGATGCAGAGAAGAGGGATTGTTATAGATAATAAGAAGCCTGATGTTTTTGTGAGGTTGCCAGGGGAAAAGATTAATAAGAAAGCATCCTTGAATATCCTTAGAGTTGATGGATTAATAATGAATACTCGATGGGATTATAAATCTAAAAATAAGAAGATTGTTCAATCGATTAAGATGAGCGATGCTTTGATTTACCAAGGAATATTTTGTGAGGAAGCATATCGTAAATTTTTAAATATTACGAATGTTCCTTTTGCTATAATTCCTAATGGAGCTGATCCGTCTGATTTTTTGCCCAGAAATCCTCAAAATTTCTTTTTAGCGAATAGTAAATGGAGACCCCATAAGAGGCTTAAAGATACTGTTAAGTGTTTCACAAAAGCATTAAAAATGGGGATAGATGCTGATTTAATTGTGACAGGGAATCCTAAGAAGAAGTATACTCATCCTAGAATTAAATATGTTGGTTGGCAGCATCGTAAAAAACTAACAGAATTATTGTCTTTATCTCTTGCTAGCCTACATCTAACATGGTTAGATTGGTGTCCTAATTCTATGGTTGAGGCTATAGTAGCGGGATGTCCTGTTTTGTATACTAAAAGCGGCGGGCAAACAAAACTTGGAAGGTATTCTGGTATCGGAGTTAAAGATAAACAATGGAGATTTAATCCTGTTGATTTATACAGTCCTCCTAAATTAGATAGAGAAGAAGTAGCTGCAGCTATGTTATTTTTAAAAGAAAATAAAGGCAAACAATTATATGAGAGAAGAGAAGAATTATATATAAAACAAGTGTCTGAAAAATATGTCTTGTTTTTTAAGAAATTGTTAGGGGATAAATGAGTATAAGACTTTTTATACAGATTGATAAGTTTAGAGAAGGTGGTACAGGCGTTTTTAGGAATCGTCTTATTAAAGCTTTACACAAGATAGATGGTATAAAACTAGTCCATAATCCAGAAGATAATTTTGATATTGAATTGGCGTTTATTCGGAAGGTGTATAAGCATAAAAAGCCATATATATTAAGAGTAGATGGTTGTTATTATGTAAATCAGTATAAAACATATAACAACAAACCGATTGAAAAAGCTATTAGAAAAGCTGAACATGTTGTGTTTCAATCTAAGTTTGCTTATAAGTTGTGTAAGAGAGTTCTTAGATTAAGGACAGACTGCCCCAATGGTAAAAATTTAAAATATTCTATTATTTATAATGGAATTGATATTGATTATGTAAAAAAGATTAAGCCAAATAATAATATAGAGCCTGGTTCTTTTGCAACTTGTGCTAGATGGGATCCTAATAAAAGACCTATTTCTACTATTAAGGGTTTTTTAAAGGCTAATACTGGTAAACATCTTTACATAATAGGTGGTTCTGGAGTGCAAGGAAAAAATATACAAATAGATAAAATATCTAATTCTAAATATATTCATTTATTAGGAGAGAAAAGTCCTGATGAAACTTTATCAATATTAAAGGCATGTGATCATTTAATTCATTTATGTCATATTGATGCTTGCCCTAATATAGTAGTAGAAGCATTAGTTTCTGGTTTAAATGTCTTGTGTGCTAATCTGGGAGGAACTAGGGAACTTGTGGGTAAGAATGGGATAATTTTGGATGTAGATAAATTTTGGAAAACTAGATATATGAGTCGGAAGAATGTCGATAATTTAAGTAAAGATGTTGTTGCAAAAGGAGTTAGGGATTTAATGGAATTTGATAAGGTAAAGGTAAGGGAAGATTTAGACATCAATATCACGGCACAAAAATATGTATCTATAATTAGAGAAATTATTGGAAAGAGATAATATGAAATATTATATAGATCTAGGAGCTAATATAGGTACTACTTTAGATAAAGCTATACATTTGTGGGGAGATGAAATAGATTTATTTATTGGATTTGAACCCGTTATTAAATGTTTCAATAAAATGAGTAGAAAATATAAGGGGCTAAAAAAAGTAAAAATTATATCTGCTGCTGTGGGAACAATAACTAAAAAATCAAAATTTTATTTGTGGAAGATTAAAAAAGAAAAGAAATCAGTGTTAACAGATGGTTCTGGCTTATTTCCTAGAAAGGAAGGAATGAAAAGTATATCTGTAAAACAAATTAATTTTTCTAAATACATAATAAAAGAATTTAACAAAGATGATGATATAACTTTAAAGATTGATATAGAGGGGAAGGAATATGATTTGCTAGAGCATATGATTAAAACAGGATCTATTTCTTATATTAATAAGATTTATTGTGAGTGGCACTTAAAGAGATCATGTGGAAGAGAGTGGAATAAAAACAAACATAATGAGGAGTGGCGTTTAAAACAACAAAATAGGCATGATAAATTAATATCAGATCTTAATAAGTTAGGGTTCCCTTTAAGGGGAGAAAGTTGTTATGACGAGTTTAGTAAAATTGTTGAGGAAGATTAAATGGAATCTCATATTTCTTATGAACAATTGTTAAAAATAGTGTCATGGTCTTTATTTACTAAATCGATGAAGGGCACTCATATTAGAAATATGCCAAAAAATTTAGAACCGATAGAAGGGGCTGTTTCAGGAGGTTTGTATATAGGTTCTCCTGGTAAAGATATTTTCTTTTTATTGCCATTTCTGAATGAGGAGCAATTTAATGATTTAGCTGAAAGAATGGTAGATCTATTTCCAAAAACCCCTCCCTTAAATCATGTTAATATTGCGGCATGTGTCAGATATATTTATGGACAATTTGATAAAAATGGAATTTTTCTTTCAAAAGGTGCTTATAAGAAAGTAGAAAAGCATAGGGATAATTGGGATTTGCCTAGACAATTTTTGATAATATTGGAAAAGAAATTACAAAAGAAGAAGAAATATTATGGGATTAGCGTTCTGTATGAAATGGAAGGACATAGATTGGGAGATGAGGCAGTTTTAGATAAAGATAAGGATAAATTGAAACGAATGGAAGAAGTATATAATACATCAGTAGAATATGCTTTAAAGTGTAATAGT
>Ga0208904_1000752_pt1 | contig 24874 bp, 30 predicted proteins | sample AntAceMetag02UKB_FD_184774 | JGI IMG/M metagenome (GOLD analysis project Ga0208904, IMG submission 184774) | Saline lake microbial communities from Ace Lake, Antarctica - Antarctic Ace Lake Metagenome 02UKB (SPAdes) (version 2) | ecosystem: Environmental > Aquatic > Non-marine Saline and...
AAGACCGGGAAAAAGATCAAGGCTAAGAAGAAGGAGAAAAAATAGAATAGCCAAGGCGATGGTTCCAGTAACTTTATCAAGTCACAAAAAATAGGGTTAGGAGGTAGTATGAAAGGCACAAAGAATGATGGGGGAAAGGCAAGATACGATCTAGTTTCCCCAGCCGCATTGGATGATTTAGTAAAAGTATTAACTTTTGGTGCTAGTAAATACGGGGATTATGATTGGCAAAAGGGATTATCTTATAGTCGTGTTTTCGCAGCAGTTCAACGCCATCTATGGGCGTGGTGGAATTCAGAAGAGGATGATAAAGAATCTGGTCTTAGTCATCTAGCGCACGCACAATGCAGAATACACTTCCTTCAGTACTACGTAAAAAATAACTACGGTAAGTTTGATGATAGGGTGATATCTGTTCCTAAGCTACCTCAAGTGGACACTGAACGGGTACGTGAGACACACTGGGAACAGTGGAGGGAGTGGAGATGCCTATGCTCCAAACCTCCTTCAGGTGAACACTCAACAGGTCTTTGTATTGGTGATGAGTGTGTACTTTTTGATAAGGATAAGCCCTGTAGATACAGTGGGGGTCTTGGCCAATGAATGATATTAAAGTCGTATTCGACTTCTGGAACTCGCTACATATAATAAACCATAGGGATATAACGAGATTCAAGGGCACTATAAGTGCAAGACTGAAGTTATACACAGTCGAAGAACTGAAGGAGGCTATGAACAACTATCACACAATAGTTATGTCACCAGACTACTACTTCACCTACAAGTGGGGCCTTAAAGAGTGGCTGCTTCGAGGTCTCGACTCGTTTATGACTGAGAATGCACCGTATGATAGGTACAAAAATAAGTATGGATCACCGTATGCAGTTGAGTCTAAGATATATGATCGTCAGGTTGAGTGGGGAAAGGCCAGCGAGCCAGACAGAATTAAACTAGAGGGGAAATGGCGCAACGAATTAAAGGAGGGTAACGGGAAATGAGAAAAGAATTAGCAGATAAATTGTTCGGGAAGTACCCTGAGTTTTTCATGGAACGCTCACATAGGTGGCCCAGGCTATCATTATTATGGAATAGGATAACGAATTCCTGGAATCTACCACCCTTGACTGTGAGCCTAATGAGATTTTCTTTTGAGTGCGGCGATGGATGGCACGACCTACTTGACAATCTATTTAAAAATATTAAGGTGGTCAATAGGAGTCCACTATTTCAGATAATCCAAGTGAAGGAAAAGTTTGGCACACTTCGAGTATACTGTAATTTTAGTACTGACATAGTAGATGACTTGATAGAGTTGGCAGAGTGTAGATCGTCGAGGACATGTGAGTTATGTGGCAAGTATGGTAAGCGTAGGGGTAAGGGATGGATATCCACTCTATGTGATCTATGTTGGGAAGAAGACCAAAGGAGGAAAAATGTACAAAAATGATTATGTTCAAAAGAAGAGGGATGGATATGCTGTGTGGGTGCGAAAGGATTTGGACGGGAAGGAGAAAGGGTACTCAGCGTGTGAGAAATGTGTGGAAAAGAATGGTGGTGATGAATTCAACAATTGCGGGTACCTAAATGAATTGAGAAATTTGTATGAGGCCTGGGGTATAACGGCTGTGATATGGGAGTGTCCATACCGTAATGTAGAGAAGCAAAATGGGTGGACATGTGGATCATGTGGAGCTGTGCAATCAGAGGACAATACATTATGCAGCTACTGTGGTCAGGAGGCTAAGAAAATCTAGTGGAACGGGATAAGGAGGTGCTATGAAATATTGCTATAGAGATTTAACGCAAGTATGTCAGGAAGAGAATTGTAGCCGATGGACTAAGGGTGCCAATGGTGAGGAGGGGGACTGCATAACGAATATAGAGTCAAGGTTTAAGGTTAGACTAATCAACATGTTAATCAAGGTAGTAGTTCCGATGGCTGAGGCATTTACTAACCCACAGGGGAGGGGAGGTAAAAAATGACAAAAACTGAGTGTGCGAATATACGTATCGAAAATAACATACATGATCTTAATTTTAAAACAGGGGAACTGAGGAGGGATGTGATAGAAATTGCCAAAGCTGTAAAAAAGATTGGTGAGTATTTAATGCAGGAGGAAATAGCTAAGTTAAAGATAGATCGTGTCATATAGGAATCCATGGGGTGGATAAATAATGGTACAAGGGGATTATTATACGAGAAATAGGGAGGCAATTATAGCAAGGGCCGCTAAGTGGAATAAGGATAATAGGGATAGGCACAATTGCATTAGTAGAAAACGGAAGAAGGTGAGGAGGAAGATGATGCCTGAGTTATTCGCTTGGGCTGGTGGTTTATGTTCTATTTGTGAGTCTGTAGAGAATTTAGTCTTTCACCACAGGGAGCCAAGCACTAAGGAATTCGGAATCGGTGATAACACGGGTAATTCACTAGCTAGAATTTGGGATGAGCTAGATAAGTGTGAAGTCGTATGTAGAGCATGTCACATAATGATTCACAGGGAGGACCTACTTAATGGTAAGCAAAAGTAAAGACCTAACAGATTATTCAGAAAAAGATAGAGTAGTGCCAATCGGAGAAATGAGGGAATACATAAAGGGGTTGAACGCCAACTCTGTCAAGATGCATTGTGGGCTTTATGAGATTGACAAGGCACTGGATGGGTTTAACTCTGGGGAACTAATCATACTGTCAGGTGGGGTTAAAACAGGTAAGAGTCTATTGGCTAAAACCATGATAGATCAGTTCCATAAGAATGGTCACATGTCAGTTGTGTTCTCCTTTGAGGAGTCATTGAATTACTTTGTTGAAGGGTTTGAGAATAATGGTGAGGGTCTACTATTCTTCACACCTAGGGAGTTGGTGGCCTATGACGTTGACTGGATAGTGGAGAGAGCACAAGAGGCTAGGGTAAAATACGGAGCGAGGCTATGCTTCATTGATCACGGTGCATTTATTATGGCACCATCCTCTGGCAGCGGTCAGAGTATCTCATTGCAGATAGGGGAGGCAGTACGTAAATTAAAGAGACTAGCAGTGGATGAAGGAATGGTGGTTGTGTTAGTATGGCATATTTTTAAAATAAGAACTGAGTCACCAGACGACCTAGACCAATCATTGCTACGAGATTCTGGGATGGTGGCAGCTGAGGCAGATACCGTATTAATGACTTATAGAAAAGCATCATCGGACGGTATAGTATCTACAAATGAGAGTGGCATAATGATATGTGTATCACGTAGAACTGGACAATGGCATCGCTACCAAGTCACAGAGAAGAAGGGTAAGTATTTGTACGAAAAAGAATTTATATAGGAGGACATGATGACACCTGACCGTAGAAAGGAGGCTGAGAAATGAAACCTAAAGTAATCAGTAAGACATTTTCACTTGGGAAACAACGATGGCGGTTAGCTGGTGACAAATGGAGCGTCCTAATGTATGGATCATTTCGTCAAAATCAAACAGGTTTGCATTGGGAGTGGGCATCAATAAGCACAAACAAAGTGCCTAAAGAATTGTTAGATTGTATGTAGAGGTGTAATTAAAAGGAGAATTAAAATGGTACTTTCTGAAAAGCAAAGATTAGAATTTGGTGAAGCAGCACGTCCTTTAATTAAATGGTTGTGTAAAAACTGCCACCCACACGTAAGGGCAATAGTTGACCATGGACGAACTGAATTGGTCGAGGGGATTAGTTCAATTCCAATTGAGGATTATATCCGGGACTAATAAACCCTATACTATAAACCCAACCCATCTGACCGTGGGTAGCTATATAGGGGGACACACATGGGCAATGAACGTGAGATTTGTGATTATATAGGAATGCTTTCACCTAGGGCTTTTATCAATAAGCACTTATGGTATGACTATCTAATTAACAAGTATATTCCAGGACAAGGCGAAGAAGACATGAGTGCATTTATTGAATCTGGTTTTATCCCATAGATTTACATTGAATGGAAGATCAGTAAAACAAAATTGGGAGATATCCATGGACAATGAACAAACTATGATAGAGGATTATCTAGATAGTAAAACATTCAGGTGTGATAGGTATAACGCACAGATGTCAGAAAGACAATGTATGATTAATTGTGCTAGGACAATGTACAATGTTAATGTGTATGATAGGAGGAGGAAGGCACAGGATGCTGACATTACAAGGTTTGGCAATCTTCGCTTCCTATTCTATACGCAGTTATTCTTAGGTAAGATGACGTGTAAGGGGTGTAGTAGATTTATTGACCCTGATAGTAGGACACAGAAAATGGTTGATGACATCCAGAAGAGGAGAAGTTTTGAGCCACTGTGTGGAGGATGCTCAGAGGATATAATTAGTGCTAGTTCTAGTCTATAGGGAGAGTAGATGAATAAAAAATTTAGATACCTATGGAAGAAGACACCATCTGATCTTAGGATTAATTTAATAATGGAATGGATTCTAAGACCACATGAATTTGAAAAGAGATATCAGGATGAGATTCTTTTCCAGGAAGATATTAAGAATTGGAGGAGGTAGCATGATAAAAAAGAAGGTGGCAAAGAAAAAGAAGGGCATTGTGTATCAGCGGCACCACGTAGAGTACGAGGAACTACCTGATTTTACAGTGAAACTCAGGAGGTGGGTTCATTTAGCGATGACCAGAATTAATCAACTTGGATCGACATCTGAGAACCTAGAGGAGGTACAGAATATACAGATGGCATTGGGTTTTATTGCACGACGAATGATTAGACAGATAATAGCGGAGGAGAATGCATAGGCAAAATCGTAAGAAACAAAACATGGAAACATATCTAAGGGAGGATTGAAGATGGTACAAAAGAGAAGTGGGGCAATGCAAAGAGTCAAGAAAACTGCTAGAGCACATCAAATATATAAAAACAAGGATGGTAAGAGAGTTCCCGGTTGTACTACGATCACAGGTGTTTTAAATAAACCAGCCCTAGTCCCCTGGGCGAATAGAATTGGGCTAGAGGGTACTAACGTCAGAGATTACGTCGATTCACTGGCAAGTGCTGGAACATGTGCCCATCTAATGGTAGAGAAATTCCTAAGTGGTGAGAAGTTAGAGCTTGGTGGTTTTACTGGAGACCAGATAGAACTAGCAACTATTAGCTTTGAGAAATTTAAGGTATGGTTTGAAGAAAAGGATCCAACAATAATAAAGTCAGAGTTGGATTTAATATCTGAGAAATATCAGTTTGGTGGTAGATGTGACATATATGTTGGGCTCAATGGGAAGAGGGTATTACTGGATATTAAAACTTCCAAGGGTGTGTTCCCAGAACATTTCACGCAGGTTTCCGGTGGATACAGGATACTTCTAACTGAAAATGGATTCCCAGTTGATGACGTGAAAATTCTAAGGTTAGGTCGCAACGAGGAAGAGGGGTTTGAGGAAGTTGGGCTAACTCCGACACAGATAGAGCTACACACTGAGAGATTCCTACTGTGTAGGGAGATATATGAAAATAGTAAGAAGTTAAAATTAAATGCTTGGAGATAGGAGAAGGTAAATGACTAATATTACAAAGTATAGTGGGAATGATAGCCTATCCCTACTGAGAATTTCAGAGGAGTTCTTCAAGTCTGGTTTATTTCCAAACATCAAGAGTCCAGCTGCTGCATTTGCTGTTATTCACTATGGATATGAATTGAATGTAACCCCAATGGTTTCATTGCAGACCATGTCAATTATAAAGGGTAAGATGTCGATGGGTGCAGGGGTGATGCTGAGTCTTGCAAAACGAAGCGGTGTCAAGATAAACATTTTGAAGGAGACTGACACTGAGTGTGAGATAGAATTCTCTAGAGATGGGGATAAATACACCTGTTCATTCACAATTGAAGACGCAAAAAAGGCTGAGTTGGTAAAGAAGGATGGTGCATGGGAGAAGTACCCAAAGGATTTACTGTTTCATAGAGCAGTGACAAGGGGGTTAAGGAGAGTATGTCCAGAGTTAATCCTTGGTCTATATACACCTGAGGAGATAACCTCTATTCCTGATGAACCTAGGCAGATTGAGAAGCCTATTATCAAACCTGTCCTTGAGTCTAATCCAGCATTTCTTACAAAGGCTACGCCAGAGACCGTTGAGGCTGAGGCCACTGACGATGCGCAATCTGTAGGTGGTAAGGGTGAGCTAATGAGCGGAGACTTAGCCAAGGCTCTCCACACTGCGTTTGTTAGGGTAGGACTAATGCCATTCAGAGATGTATTCAAACAGTACTGTGTGAGCATGGAATGGATGGATGACCCGAAGGCTAGTTTTAAAACCATGAGAGCTGACACTGCAAGGACCGTACTGGATAACATCGAATATAACATGGTAACCATGTACTCAACGCCCGGATTTCATCCGGCATTGAGGAAGGTGTTCGCTGGATTAGGCCTAGAGGATAAGAGGAGTTCCCTTATAAAGATGTCATGCCATGTTGAAGACATAGATATGTTGCCTAAGAAAATATCAGACATGACTGCTGAGTTTGCAGTTGATGCATTCAATCTATTTCTCACAGTTCTTAAGAACCAGCACCATAACAACATAGTATCTAAGAATGAGGGTGATGGTATCAGTGTGGAGAAGACGATAGACACACTTGATAAGTTAGGGATGGAGCCTAAGGTTATAGAAACTGCTGAAATAGACAACAGTGCTCCTAAGGATAAATTCTTTTAATTGGAGGGAACCATGGATAAATTTAAAATATACCTTGCACACCCGATTACGGGATTACCCGGTGTTGAAGTGTGTAAATATTATCGTTATCTCTCATCAAGGCTTAATGCCCTGGGCTATCATGTTATGCATCCACTTACAACCAAAGGTGATCTAGTGGGCGAGAATAATATTAAGCCACATGGATATAAGGTTAATTCCCTAACCAGGGATCACGCGATACAGAAGAGAGACTCATGGATGGTTAAACAGGCAGATGTGGTACTAGTTGATCTAACTAATTCTGCATCAGTATCTATTGGTTGCGTATCAGAGTTGGCTTATGCCAGCGTTGGAGGTAAGCACACAGTTGTGGTTATGGAGGAGGACAACATACACATGCATGCGTTTGTGTTGCAGGAGGCAGATGTGATCTATCGTACATTAGATGAGGCCGTAGAATACTTAGTTAAATTAATTAATCATACGTTATAGGGAGAATGAAGGAATGCTAAAGAAATGTGGGGGTCTTTACCAGAAAGAGGATAAGAATGGGAACACATATCTAGTTGGTAAGATGAGGGAGGTGATACCGGAGGGTACATATTTATACATATTTAAGAATAGGCAACAGAAGGAATACGAAACATCTGCTGATTTTTATGTACACATTCAAACAAGAGATGGGGAGACTAATGAATAAATTAAATAAGAAATCCAAGGGTAAACGTAAAAAAGGTAGCCCGTTAAATCCGTACATACGTCCAGGGAAATTTGCTGACGATAAGGTAATAAATTGCAGAGAATATCTTTCCTATAGGAGGGTTATGTACATGGATCACGTGATAAACGCTCCAGCTGGAGATATCATACTATCGTTGCTGATGCTAGATGATATATCCCATGATCCAATAACAATACTTATGTACTGTCCAGGTGGAAGCATTGATGCCGGATTTGCGATATGTGATGTGATGGAACAGATTAAATCACCTATATACACAGTTGCATTCAGCATACAGAGTATGGCTGTCCCCGTATTCATGTGTGGTGACAGGAGGATACTATCTGAGCATGCAAGGGTAATGCTTCATCTTCCATGGGGTATGACACAGGGTGATGCTAGGGAGATGGAGATAGCTAACAAGGAGATGCAGAAAACAAAGGATAATATGGTTAATTTCCTTATGAGAAAGGGGCTCAATGGTACAAGGAAAAGCATATTAAAGGATATAGATAGGGATAACTGGATGGATTCAGGTGAGGCAATTAACAAGGGTATTGGTGATGAGATACTTTCGGAAGGTATTCAGAAACTCATAATGGGAAAGGGGGGTAAGTAGAGATGGGGAGACAGGCAAGAAAGAAGGTTAAGAATAAACCAAAGGGTGGTGACGGTCGTAGGATTGAGGATGTCAAGTGTGTAATATGTCTAAAAAATAAATCAAAGACACTATTATCAGACTGCTTATCATGTGTACATAGGGATGGCAATACATGTAAATATAATAACAAAAATTCCATTGAGGTAGTTTCCCTATCCACACCACATAAATTTAACAGGGGGGTATCGGAGTCTCTATCACTTAAGGAGAGAGAGATAGCATTAAATTACTATATGCCGACAAAGATACTTCATTCAGTTAAATTGATAACTAAAGAGGAGTACCCTAACTACGTAAGAATTAAGGAGAAGCTAGCCAGTGGTGAATTTAAGGAAGAGGATATGGAGCCAGAACCAGAGGTACTGAGCATGAGTCCGATAATACACCTAAGGAAGTCAGATACTGGTTCAGCATTCATTCTTGAGGGTGTTAGATATGCAGTAACAGATGAGGAAGCATCTGGTGAGTTCGAGATAGTATACTATCTGTACGATCTATTCACATTAGGTGGGCTATCCGATATAAAGATAAATGATAGGTTCTATAAAATATCATTGAGACGAGTTGCAAATATCAGGGTTGATCTCACAGTTGGAAAGAGGGGTGACTCCTTGGTGATTGGAGAGATACTATAATGGATGAGAGTTGTTACTATCAACCTGGAAAAATGACAGATGAATCATGGAAGTGGGTGAGACATTTTAGGAAGGACGAGGGCGGTAGAAACGCATTTGGTGATCCGCTTGAGATGAGTGTGAAACTAATATTTCTATTGGATGCACTACGAACTATCATAGACCTACCAATCAGCATACATTGTGGATACGCTACAAAAGGACATGCCGATGGCAGTACACATTATGATGGTTTGGCAGTTGATCTACATGGGGTTGGAATTAGTGCACAGTCACTTTTGTGGGAGGCTATGAAGTTACCGTTTACTGGAATTGGATTATATATGTGGTGGAATAATCCTGGGCTGCACTTGGATGTAAGGAGATTGAACCCAGGGCAACAACGAAAGCAGTGGGTTCTTGACAAGCATGGTAATTATAAGAACATGAGGAGAATGGATTTAATGTTTCACTCATAGTTAATCTGGTGGTCGTAGGTTCTTCCTACGGCTACCACTTCCAACCACCCTAGCCTTCCCAATTACTTTAGCCTTCCCAATTACTTTAGCCTTCCCAATAACATTTCTTCTGTTATGTTTCCCAGGGCTTTTTGCAGCCCTTGGCTTCTCATCAAACAGACCCTCCTTCATAACATCCTCTTCAAATTTTGCCTCAGCCTTTTCTATTTCACGAAGTAATTTAGTCTGCTTCACTAATAGATTTCTATTTATATTATCTGCTGTTTTTTTATCTAGTGTTCCATCCTTCATCAACCTATCTTTCTCTCTCTGACAATCACTCTGCATCTCCTTAAGGGAACGTCTCATACGCTCATGAGTTGGCCCACGTAAGTAATTGAATCGCATTGGTTTTGTTAATACATTAAATATACCACCGACATCCTTCCTGAATATTTTCTTAGCTTCCTCATTACTCTTGTCTGGCTCCACAAACCAATCATCTAGTATTTTAACTATCTGCGTTGTTGCATACACTCCAGACTTTGCTAACTTCAGGGCCAAGCTATCATTCCACGAGTCATAGATTGGTTTACCGCTCTTCTTTCTATTTGTGAGTACTTCAGTTGTAGTATTAATTAATGGGTGTACATCATATTGTATTTGTTTAAAAGCTTGGGATAATACAGTATCTCTATAGTTATCATTAGACGCTGTAACCCATGCCTTTTGAGCGTACCTAGGCATAAGTGTAAGTGGGCTAGCATACACAACTACGTTCTCCTTGATCGAGCCATCCTCAGCCTTTATTAACTTATAGTACCTTCTGGCAAACTGGTCACGCTCATAACCGAGGCCCTTTGTCATAGTCATATCCATGGCACCCATAATACCAACAACTGTATTTATACCAGCCTTCGCAAGTAACTTATCCTTAGGGGATAAAGTCTTATAATTACCTGTTAAGGTTTTAGTGCCTACCTTATACACAGACTTTATCATTTCCTTGTACAGTCTGCCCATAGTTATCTTGAAGGGGCCAGTGAATAGCGGCTTCTGTAGAAATCTTCTAGTTCGTAGTGGTACATTTGCATAGTCTGAGTGACCAAGTGCAGCAGTTTGAGCTTTCTCGAAGCTACTCATAACTTTGCCCCTTGTTCTAGTAAGGTAGTTATATGTTGCAAGTCTATGAACCTCATCACCCAGCACCCATGCAGTGTTCCACAGTGTTTCATACACTGGTTTTATGAGAGAGTAGTTCTGTTTAACGAATAACTTCATATTCTCAGGTATGGAGGTTGTAGACATCCTGGCTACTGTGTCCTTGAATTGACCCCAGGGAACTGAGAAAGGTTTACTTAGGAGTCCGTTACCTATGGCATCATAATACTCCTTGTTATGTGTTGCCATTTGTTTCATGGCTTTACCATAATCACCCATCGTCCCCTTAACATTAAGAAGTCCATGGCCTCTAAATACAGCAGACTGCTGTAAGTTATAGTACCCTAGAAATGATGGTTGAATAAACTGCCACAACTTAGACATCGTGAAAGCCTTGTCCACAATATTCTGGTGGAATGTTTGTTCTTGGAAATCATATAGCCATTTTTTAAATGCTGGGTGCATGTATACATCGTTATATAATGGTGCCTTTCTACCGTCCATCTTAACAAATCCGGGAAGTCTCTTTGATGAGGCTAAGTTTGATTCCACGGCAGCTTTCTTAATAGCCAGTAACGCAAAGTCCTTCCCCTTCCTATCTGCATAACTACCAATGATATCAAATACATTTGCCTGATCTTTCTTTATTGCCCCTGACTCAATTAAATCAGTTATTGCTATGGTCTTTCTCTTCTGGGCATTGGCTAGCCTCAAGGCCTTCACCATTGCACCACTAGATACTCCCTTGTTAGGGCTAAACCACAGTGCGTATGGTATATGCACATAGTCTAGTTTATTTATTCTTTCTGCTATTTCTCTGTTATTCCTTAACTCCTTACCTAGAATCTTCTTAATCTGTTTAATATTAGTTGTCTTAACACCCTTTAGGTCATCGGGTGATACACCTAAATTACCAAGCTCCTTGAGCCCAACCTTAGTTCTTTTCCCAGATTGTATATCCTTTAGTAACTTATATATAGAAGCATTGTAGTCTGTTTTATCACTAATAACCCTGTCCTTAAAATTTATATCTACTCCGCGTTCCCTGTACTGTTCAGCAGATTCTTTAAAATACTTTTTAACCTCATCAACTGAATTCTTTATTCTTTTCCTTACTTCCAATGGTAATTTATTGAAGTATTCTTTATCTCCTGCCGATAGTGCTATATCAGATATATCTTCTCTGATAAACTTTCCCTTTACCCCAGGCTTAACGAGTCCACGCCATCCAGTGCTACCGTACCTTGCTATCCTCCTCATTACATCTACGCCCTTACTCTTTTCAGCTTCAGCCAGTGAGTGCATATTCTTAAATGCATGTCCAACCTGTGGTGATAACTTCTTCCACTGCTTCTCGACACTTAGAATGCCCTGCTTCACCCATTCATCAACTTGTTTTGGCTTTGGTCGAAGACCCTTAGCCCTTTCAATTAGCTCTAAAAAGTATTCTGCTCCTCCACCAAGTCCACTACCTAGATAAGTACCTCCGCTAGCCTCCCTTGTGAAATCACTTATCACATCACCTGCCCTAACTTCACCTCGCAATACTTCCACGTCGATACCAAGCTCATATGCAGCCTTAGTATTTATTTTACGTACAGTTTCCTTTCCGACTATTGTCCTATACCTAGTCTGTACCGGACTCGCTTTCTGTATTTTTCCACCAGAGGCTACAAACTTATCAACGGTGTCTATGACCTCATCTCTCCCAATATCTCTGACAACCTCAGGAGTAGACATCTTTCTAGTGACCCCAGTCTTCGGGGACTCAATTGCTTTTGATACTGCGGTCCTTGCCGCTGGCAACTCTATGGCCTTACGTATTGGTAGCTCACCTTTAACCTTAGACAGTGGTAATTCTTTTGTTGTTGCCGATGCAAGTTTCTTCTGACTCTCAGTGGTACCGGGCCTCAATCCCCTTTTCACTATTTTAAATCCTGTCTTTGCAGGAGCTAATTTTTTAGGTGCCTGTAATATTTTTCTTCCAGCACTAGTTGGTATTGCAGGAGATGGTATACGTCCCTGAGGTAATTTCGCAATTGCCTCCTTGCCAACACCAATAGCCTTCCCTGTCTTAGCTGGGCCAAGTGCTAATAACTTCTTCTCAACCATTTTAAAGCCAGTACCATGTAGTTTATCTGATGCCATCTTAATGATTTTCTGAGCTTCCGGAGACATCTTATTTGATATCTTTCCCACTGTATTAACAGCCTCAGTTGCAGTGGTTGCACCCTTGGCAACCTTAGTTAGTCTATTAACTAATTTTATCGGTAGTCCACCCAAAACTAATGGGTCTATCAATGATGACGCAGCTATATTAGCAATCGTACCCCAGAACAAACCGTATTGTTCCTCAAGTGTCTTACCCTGTATCTCCTTTGTTATTGTTGATGCATCTTTTATTGTACCGTACTCTACGGCCTCTTGGAATGACTCAAAGCCAGCCATTAGTGAATCACCGACTAGCTCTAGCTTTCCCCTGTCCTTAATTTTAGCTGCCTCGGTAATGGTACCAGCAACCAATGATAATGGTGCCGAGAACTTAGCCATGTACTCCAGTGGACTACAGAACTTCCTATAGATCTTATCCAGTTCGCTCCTGGCAAGCTCCTTGGCAACTGTACCAATATCTCCTATGCCAGCAGGTCTATCCTCACCCATCTCACCAGCCTGTTTTTCTTTCATTTGAGCATCCTGCGTCTGTCCGATATCACTTGGAATTGCACCCTCTATTAATCCCCTTTCCTCATCAGATGCATCCCTCCAATCAGATACATCATCATCCTTCACTACCGCATGCCTGGTGTCAGTATTATAATCCCATAGTCTACCACCCAGTATGTCTTCCTGCCCCTCTACAAATTTAGGTGGAGGTGTTGTCATCCTATCGGTGGCTCGTGGCGTTAGTTTCCCCTGCTCCTCAGCATACACACCCTGCCTCAGCATTGTTATTTCCCCATCAGTAATGGTAGGGTTTGTTCTCTTAGCGTCACCCAGCCACTTCTCTCTGATCCTATTTTTCTTATCAGGGTCAAATGAACCCCATCCCTCGTATTCCGTCATTTCTTTCCAGGTTGGAATCTTATCTGGCATTATAGTTCTCCATAGTCACCAAGTAATTTCTTAACTCTCCTAGTTACCTCAGTTTCTGGAGGTGCTAGGGTACTCATGGTGGCACCCCTTCTCTTTAAGACTTTCTTTTTTTTCTCTACCGGTTTGGATATCTTTTTCCCCTTAGCCTTACCCTTCTTTCTAGCCACTTCCATTGCCAGTGAACTCTTAGTTGGTTCACCGCCAAGTAATCTAACTAGTGGTGCTGGTAGGAGACCCCACCAGTAATTCTCTGGAGCTAACTCACCACTTGTAACATCATTTGCCACCTCATCAGCTAACTCTTCTCCAACCTGCATATCACTAAATAAAGTTATGGCAGTTCTCTTCGGCTCTACTCCTGGTTCTGAATGCTTTTCAACCTGAAAATATCCAACCGCCTCTTGTTTTCCAGCAATACTTGTCTCATAGTATGTCTGGGTTTCCCAGTTAGATAGAGTTGTTTTATCAAAACTTACCTTCTGCTGCTTACCAGTATACTTATTGAGTAAAACAACGCCACCAGAAGTCGCAGTTGTTATATATGGATTACTACCAGAATTAAATGCTGACCACATAAACGCTGCATCAGTTTCAGATGCCTTTGGATTATCCTTCATAAATTGTTTTAGGAAACTAGCATGCTCTTTCCTCTTTGGCTCCATTGTATCATGGATCGCTTCACCCTCTGGACCAACGAGAATCTCACCAGCCTTAAGTACGGTATCCCCAACTAATTTTTCCAAATCAAACTTATCTATCTTACTTATTGGAAGATGATAGATCATATTCTTTGGGTCTTCTTCGGTGTCAGGTGGATGGTCTAATCCAATAACCTCCCAGAGTTTGGACTCTGGAGATAGATGTACTGTTTGTCCCTGTACATCAATTGGTATTGAATCCTCAGAAGGAGCCGTGCTCCATGTGTTTTCTCCTAGATTCTTCATAAACTCACTTGGAGTTATACCACCACCCTCATAGCCCTTATAGAGAAACTCACCAACATCATCTGCATCATTAAGTCCTGGAACCCTCTGTGTAAATGCCTCGACATTTTTAGGATATTTAAGAAATTCCTTAACATCTCGCTCAAACTTCTTCTCATCATCCTCTTGATATAAAGTGTCAGCCATCCTCCAAGCTAGATCACGTTGCTCATTTATGCGACCACTCTTTGACTCATATCTACTAACTGGGTCAACTAGGCCGACTACATCCTTAATGCCACTAGGTGCTCCGGCAGTTGCAGTCCTAAGGAGTACACTGCCAGCCTTACCTAGGAATCCAGGTTCCCTTAATTGGGACTCTGGAACCCCAGGCTCACTCCAACCCTTGCCAATCCTAGTACTAGGGTCAATCTGAATTTCATCCCTAGGTCCAAGATCAGTATCGTTAGGTGCCTGTATACTAGGCTGTTGCACTCCTGGTTCATGAATTCCGCCAGCTGGCATCCTCTGAGTGTTGCCAGCAACCATCTGCCTCTCTGTGGATTTCCTTAACCAATCAGTAACCTGACCTTGTTCCAATGTTAATGGATCATTAGTCACAAATCCCTTAAGTGTTTTCCCGGATATAACTTGTTCTGGATTGTCCACTAGCTTCTTTCTCCTTGCCTCCTCATTCCTGGCAGCCAATGCTGGGTCTTCAACTGTAATCTGTGGTGGTTGAGTTATTCCGGAATCCGGTGGAACTATCTGAGATTGTTCACCAGGTGTATATTGGGTTCTTGCTGGTTCCGATTGGGCCGCAGCTGCTCCTCCAGCACCACCAGCGCCAATTGTCTGCATGGCCCCTATGGCCTTCCCCGTACCATACCCTACCTTGGATGCAGTGCTAGCCCCCTTAGCTAGCTTACCACCCCCTGCGATTTTTGGTGCAGTAGCAGTGTACACACCCTTGGCGAAACCCCCGACTGCTTTACCAGCAGTTCCAACTGCCTTACCAACTGTGCCAGCTACCTTACCAACCTTGGCAGCACCAGCTACTATTTTTGATAGTAAAACCCACCAAACCATTATATGTTCTCCTTATCCTGAATATGCACCCCATAGATAACTCTTACTTCCCTTCTGTTTGCTCTCGGACTTTTCACCCATCATTGGTAATCCAGATATCATCTGCATTGCTTGCTGTGCGGCAGTCATCTTCGCCTGAGTAACTGCCTTAACACCCTGTTGAAGCCCCTGTGATTGAACACTATTCTGTAGGCCAGCTATTTGGGCCGAACCCATGCCAGTCTTAGCCCCAACCTCCATTATCTGCTCCTGTGCTTGCTGTGACTGTGCTCCAACAGCATCCCTAGCAGATTGCTCCATTCTTCTAGATAGCCAAGTATCTTCACCTCTAGCCTGTGGTACTACATCATTGAAATAATAACTCCACATCATCTGTTGCTCGGGAGTCGTTTGGGACTTACTTTTTGTTCTACTACTTCCTCCGCCTCCGCCACCCATTTTTCACTACCTCCTATGTTTTATTAGATACTCATTGAATTTTTTGAATAATTCCTGATTCTTTTCCAGTTGACCCAACCAAGTGTTACACCTTATACATAGTAAGGCACGTATCCTACCTGTCGTATGGTCGTGGTCGATTGCTAATCTCTGGTTGAGTTGGGGCTCCCCACATATTGCACAAACACCATCCTGCTCCTTAAATATACTATCATACTCCTCTATGGTAATGTTATATTTCCTTCTATAACTATATTTTCTTTGACTATGATGGACCTGTTCCTTATTGTCCGTACTATACTGCTTTGCATAAGCGACCATCTTCCTCTTATTCTTCCGATACCGCTCTCTATTGTATGCTCTCTTCTCCTCTATTGACTGCATGTGGGCATATCCCTCTTACAAATCTCCATCTTTGATATCTCGAACCCATATTTTTTCCATAGTCGTCCAGCCTCACTATGTATTATAACTTTATTTAACTTACCCGAGTAAATAGATTGTACCATCCTGCACATATCCTCTAGAACTTCCTTATATTCTTTGATTGAATGATGTAGATATCCATGATGAAAGAACAGATCGTTCTCGTCGTTGATGTACATATTAGAGTATCCCATTGGTATATAATAATCACCAGTGTTATCTAGCTCGTATATAATAATAGTATATCTATCTGGATTCAATACCTCACCCAAGCATGTCCATGTATTCTTCTTAGTTCTATCAGCATATGCCATGACCATGTCAAATACTTCTCTTGGGTCCTCAACGTCAGTTATAAATTTTAACATTATTCTCCCAGACATTACATATCTCCCTATGATGGTACCCTGCCCATTGAATTAACAAGTATATGTTTATGTATCATCATTAGTCGTGCATCTCCTACATAGGTATCATTTAGGTGAGACCCATTTCTAAAAAATCTCATCATAATCGTATCTTCTGACATCCAGCCAGTTGTAGTAAATGACATTTTCTCAGTAAGTATAACATCCTGGTCGGTTATGCCTGATGAAATTATAGTATCGTCATATACGGTGGAGGTATCGGCAGTGAATGAAAATACATCACCTGGGCTAATTTTTTTATACTCGCAACCCCATCTTACTATTTTATCTGTAGCTGGTGCAGTATCGACGAAGAATTTTATCTCGATAGACACTGCTCCAGATTCATTATAACCGTGATCTATATTAGTCATATAAAATACTTCTTCATCATTAGTATCATCGAAATCATAAATAGGAAAGCCATCCTTTGATGCGCTATCGGGAGAACTTACACCCTTCCTTAAACTATTATAATGTATATATTTACAAACATCACTACGTGCATCACCATAGTAAGTTGCTCTCCCAGATTCAATACCTATATAATTTGTTCCGCCCCCTATATGTGTACTTTCCAAAGTTGTTATCCCAGATACCGTCAATGTACCGCAGACCACTGCATCACCACCTATAGTGGTATCTCCTGATACACTTAGCGATGCCCCAAATACAGATGAGGCTGATACGAGTAGACCACCATGTACTGAAACTCCGCCCGTTACTATAAGATTATCAACGGTCAGTGTTCCAATAACAGTCATACCTCCAGTTGCCTTAATGGCATCAAATGATGCTAATCCAGAAACCTTAAGAGTTCCATCTATTGTTACGTTACCACTTATATCTAATGAGGAACCAAACGTAGCAGCTCCACAAACATGTAGTGTACTGGCAGCACTGGCACAACCTCTTATATTAACAGTGTTATTAAATGTGGCATCACCACACGTCCATAGAGTATTAGATATGCTTACCGCACCTGAGATGTTTAATGTACCTCCGAATGTGACATTACCAGATACATGTAGTGGCCCACTTAATGTCATTCCGCTAGTCCTAGTGGCTGACATTGCAACTGAAAAAGCCCCGGAATCTCCACCAAAGGAAACAGCTCTAATATAGTACCATCTAGTCCACCCCTCACCTAAGTTAGTGTGAACATCAATGAAGTGTGGATTATCACAATTTGCTACCTCTGCTATCTTATTACCATCGGTAAGTAGAGTTGTATTGTTAGCAGTGATTCTATATATTCTGTACCACGCCAAGTCATTGTTATCTGGTGCGGTCCACTTTAATATGGTAGCTGTTATATTTGATGTATGTTCCATTCTATGTAGGTGCCTCTGGCTTTAATGTGTTACTCATAGTGTACTCTTCAGTTACCCAGTCGCTTCCAAGTTCTGGAACCAGGATATTGTTAGTTGACTTTACACCGAACTGATATGTTTTTCCAATTAATAGATTATGAAATGTAAACTGCTGTATCCACTCACCAGCCTCGGTACCGTTATCCTTTGAAAATGGGCTGTGTTTCCATAGAGACCATAGTCCATAGTCTCCAACACCAAATTTTCTTCTCCTCTTAACCCAACTAGACTTAGCGTCGTCAGGTATGTACCATTGTATTTTCCAGTCCTTTAGAATTCCAAAACCTCTTGTTCCCTCCTCCTCTCCATTGAATATAACTGGATCACTCGGCTTACCTAGTTTAGCTGAATCTACTCCAGCATCAGATTGAGTACCATCATTATTAACCGTTCTAACCCAGTACCAATATGTTACATCCTCCTCTATGTCACCCTCCGCAACTGAGTCTACATATCTCTTTGCCTTAGACCCACCACTTATCATGTATGTTTCATCATCGGTCATGGCCGTATCATTTGCTGTAGTTCTATATACCTTAAAGTGGTCAACCTCTGTTATGAAATCTATCAATTCCTCTGCCGCAGTCCAGTTCACAATTATTTTATTCCCTAAAAATTTAGCAACCGCGTTTACTGTTGGTGTATTAATATTACCACTTATATCCTTTGATGCTGTATATGCGAATTGGGAATATCCATGTTTCCCCCTAGTCCTACACTTAACATAATATTGCTGACCATCGTACTTCGAATTTACAAATCTAGTATCATCCCATGGTACAACATGCACACAGAATGGTAGTGGGCCCTGACCTATTAAATTTCTAGGTCTATTTATACTAAATCTATATGAATCACCATTAGTCCATGCTATGTTAGTTACTAATGTTAACGGGGTTCCATCGTCCCACGATGTTATTGTTCCAGTTGTACTCTGTGTTACGTTAGTTATCCCAGTGGTTCCAGAACTTAGCCCCATGTCATGCCACCAAGGTAAGTCAGAGTATAATCCAAGCCACTTAGTGCTTTTTGTGGCTGTCACTCTCATTTGCGTTGCATGTGTAGCTTTACATGTTCCAGTATATGTGACTATAGAACTCTCTGCCAGTGGGGTGAAATCACTTTCAACTGAACCGAAGAACTGAAAACCTCTGGCCGACGGGTATTTTATTAGTTCCAGTGGTTTACACCATACAACCACCAGTGGAAGATTTGGAACCTTAATAACCTTCAAACCCTCTGGTTCTGGTAATCCACCACCACCCTTATGCTTCCTCTGTTTTTCATCTGCTACTATTCCATCTACTGCACCTTCTAGATTATCTAATCTCTCATTGGTACTTTTTGAATAATCACTTAGATCATCCGAATTAAGACCTATGCCATTAAAGATACTCTCTGACATCCTAGTCATTATCTCTTGATCGTAATTCTGTGGAACTTGTTCTGTTGGAAATTTATTTGCCTTGCTCATGTAATTCCCTATGGTGTATATTCAGCATCTTCCTCTGTTTCTACCTTGAGTGCCATCTCGACGATCTTATGTCTATGATTTCCTATTAGACTAAACCCAACATGTGTTCCATAGTCACCCTGACTAGCCTTTGCAACGTATGTCTTTATGCTGGTTGTCTCAGCACTTATTGTATCAAGTGTTTCTATTGAGGACTGACCCACATTTATTTTTGGTGACAACGTAGCACACGTACTTCCCTCCATCCTAGCAGTTGCCACATACAGTGCCTTTACGTATTTGTCATACATTATGCCAGGTTCTGAATAGTCTTTTGATGTAAGCTCTGTTGATATGGCTGTTCCATCATCAGTTGAACCATCAAACATCTTATATATTGTTCCGTTGTCCCTTCCATAGTAGATAGCATTATTATCATTCCTACCATCCCACACACTTACTGACTTTACATAGAATGCGTCACTCTCTAATTCAGAAAACAACCTATCCGGTAGATAGCAGCATACACCCTTTTTATCAGCGTAGAACAGATAGTAGTATTTATCAACAACAAAACCTATGGCATCCTTTAGGTCTTCCTCGGAGTAGGAATCGAACAGGGAGTTTATTGGCTCGAAAAACTTCTCGTCTACCTTTGATATAGTCCCTAACATGAGCCCTACAGGTGATAACCATATTAGCCCATACTCACTATTCACTACAGCCTTGGGGGCCACAGACCCCCTATTAGACCTCTTCACTGGAACAGATTTAAATGATGGGTCTACGGTATAGAATGAATCTGGAGTCCACAGGCATATATAATTATAATATTCCTCTATCCCAGTTATTCCACTACCCTTTGTCTCTGGAATGTTCACAGCCATGAAGTCATCCACCCTGAATGGGCAGAACGCTTCACTCCTATACACTGTATACGGTCTCTTATCACCCACCCTGTCCATTACGTTTCCGTAGTACATTGCATTTCCTATCTGCTTGACTATCTTTGAACGCGGAGGCCCATACTTATCAGTAGGCATAACTCTTCCAGCATCTTCCTCGTACATATTGTCATAGAACTTATCATTGGTAACACTGAGACTGCCAACATCTCTCCATTCAGTTGAGGAGCCACCTATTCTATATATTTTCTTATTCTTTATCCTTGATTGGTCATTTGTTGATGGTACGTATATGTTATTCAAGACTACATCCTTCTTGTCTACAGTTACCCTCCTTGATGGTTCGGACGATGGTGATGCAAATCCCCTTTCATCCTCAAGTACTACCTTATAATGGAAGTCTCCCTTAAGTGCACCCTCTTTGTACATCATAAAATTATCTACACAGATAGTACCGTTACCACCAGTACCAGTTACCTCTATAGCAATACCTCTAATATTATTCCATAAATAGTTCTCTGTCTCCTTACCCTTTTGTAACATCATATCTTTTTTCTTCCACTCGAAAACAGCTGAGGGCCAACCACCTCTATCCTTTCCTAACATTCTTATTCCAGCAGTAACAAATTGTCTTAGACTCTTGGGGTTTCCCGCTTGATTATTAGTATATAGATGCGTCAGTACATCACCTCCGGAACCCCTGCCATCATCTATTGCATCGTCAACAGCCTCCATATACTCCTTAACTTGTTTATTTTCCCACCAGTCCTCAACCATTTTAGCTGCTAACTGAGTACCAGATATTGAGTATTCCCAGAAATTCTCTCTAGATACTTCAGTTTCATCAGCTGCTCCAACAGCACCTATTCCAGGATGTATCTTAATCTTTACTTCCCTAACAGCCTTGATATCCTCAGATGCCAACCATATAGAGAACTTATCACCTTGACCAGCTGGAATTTCCACCATCTGAAAAAACAGATACTTACTATTGTCGGGGTCCCATTCTGGAGGCCATAGTGGTTGTGGTATCTGAAACTTTGATAGATCCAATCTTTTACTCGGATTCTTTAGCAGCATTCCAAAAGTTTTACTACCCCAAGCCATTAGTGTTAGCCCTGCTATACCTATAGACGAGTGCTCATAATCTGGATATATTGCACATCCCATTCCATAAGTTTGATACTTCATTGCCTTAAATAACCACTTGAGACCCTCTGCAACCAACTCTGCAACCCATGCAAAGTCCTTCATATGTGAATCCGCGAAGTCACCAAAAGCATCTAGGGCTATTAATTCCACAGGCTCAAATATATTTACTGGCTGTATGGCATTGGGTCTCTCAAGCCTAAGGTCATCGAATATATAAGCCTGAGTTGTCTGTGAACAGTGATATGGCCCACATATACTTATCTTTGATATCTTGGTAAAGTCGGCCTCATTTGCTGCTGGGCCAGTAGTCCATAGAGCTCCACTAGTATCAAATCTCATCTGTTTAGTATCACCGCCACCAAGCATTGAGGCGAAGCACCAGCACTTAACCCTTGAGTAAAAACCATCGCTATCAATGAAATTTATATATGGTGGTGCGAAGTCAGCATAATCCACATCCCAACTAATCCCAGCCGAAAGACCTTTCCACCAAACATTTACTTTCAACACATCACCAGTGGATGCAGTCGAACCATCTGGATATACCATGAAGTTTTTAGGTGAGTCGAAGTTTAATGTAGCAGTAGGGGTACCATCTATGGCTGCACATCTAGTAACAACTAGAGATGCATATCCCTCTCTGGGCATATCATGGTTAAAGCTAGACGGTGTACTACCCTCTACCTTCTCCCAACCATCAGTTGAGCCACTCTCAGAATGCTCAAATGTGGCAATCTGTATTCTAAAATTAGTGGCTATCGGAGGAGTTCTCAGCAGTCTCATATTATCTATCGACACCGCTGATTCATTTGTTGCCGATGTTACGTCATCGGATATGAGACAAATTCGTATAGCTTTTATTGAACCCCAATCAGGTGTACTGGTTTGTGCGAAATATCCCTTACGTACCCTGACATTGAACATCTTATTATCGTATGGATCAATCTTCCACTCTGATGTAAAGGTTGACTGTTGTGGATGGTAGTTATTCCACTCTTCTCCATCCTGATCTGTTATGGTCGGAGTAGCTACGAGTGATACCTCAAAATAACTACTAAATGCAGTATCTGAAAATAGAAGTATCGTTAAGTTTTTTACTCTATCTTTATTGAATCTAAATACTTCCAGTGCTATGTAGTCACTATCAGTAGAGGTGGTACCATCAGTAAATGATGTTAGGTCTAGTGTGGTACTAAAAAATCTTTGGAAATATGAACTGTCAGCAGTGTTGTTGGAAAATTTTAGACATCCAGTTCCTTGGGTTCTATGAACGGGCGCTGTATCCTTGGCAATAGTACCTATACCAGTTGAAACGCTCCAGGGAGTTGTTTCGTCCATTCTATCTATAATTGTAGTTGCATCGGGGTCTGGTAATCCAGCCTTGTGAACATAGTTATTCTGAGTATCTCCAGATGATGTTCTTGTCTTAATTATTTTTACATCATCATCGTAGTTACTATATACTACATAGTCACCAAGTCTTGCGAAGTTACTACTAGTTGTTCCAGTTATTGATACAATAGCACTACCAGCAGCATCCAACATTTCATAGCTAGTCCACGTTGAAGCCGAGTTTTGTATAAATCTTACTATAGTTTGATTAGTAGTTGTGGTCTTGTTTATTGTAGCAGCATAAAATTCATCAGGGTATTCCGTTGCAGTTGATGCTGCCGTAAGGAACTGCGTATCATCCTTACTATAACATTTAAGTAGAGCGGTTACTTCCGCACATGCTGTATTTATTGCTCCCATATCATACTCCAAACTTATGGACTGTAGTGGTTGCCATCCCTAATATTATCTATTTTAGTTAGTATCGCAGCTTCAGTTGCCGGTAAGTCATTTAGTACATAGAAGTCATCAATATATGACTCTTTAACAATTTGCGTGGTCCAGTACCCCCCTTGGGAGGTTACTACATAGATTCCACCACCTACAGCAAACCCCTGATAACTACTCTTATAGGGTAGGTGGGCATCAACCCATGTATGTGTTTGATTTGATACTAACGCCAATGCAGCATTGGATACACGAACCCCCATCTTTTTAAGTGTAGTAGAGTACCAACAGGTGAGGTGTACGTAACCACCACCCTCAGTAAAGGCATCGTTATCACTATCAACGGCTCTGAAATTACCACCATCAGTCCATACTATAAAATGAAAGCTCTTATTAGAATCTTGGACCATACTAGCTAACTGGTTCGTGTATCCGTCTAATCTCCTACCAAACACACATCTAGTTTCATATTGGGACTGTACAATTTTAACCCAGCAAGCAAATAGGAAATCTGTAGCACTAGCGGTATTTCCGGGAAAGGTATCGTCTAAGTTGACAATCCAATTTCCAACCCCATTGTATTTATCGGCCTCAACGTGTAGTGCATGTGTACCCTCATGGGCATCTACTGTAATTGCAGATGTTTGATATTTATTTGACCAATATACACCGTTCTCACCATTTACCTCGCAGTCTCTATAGCTCCCTACCCCATCAAATTTAAGCCACATTATACATGCCGGGTCTATCGTTGGAGGATGACTATAACTATATTCTGACACACCCTTCCTAGTCTCTATCTTACGTGGTGATGGTATATAGTTTTTTATCTTATTGAATTCACCGTTATCTCCAGTTGGGTCAGCCCTATCCTTATAGTTATTCTGTGAAAACTTATTTATTTTTATATATCTTTTATTTTCGTCAGCCATGTATCCCCCTACGAGAATGAGAACTCTGTTACGCCAGCCCTAACTACTAAAATACCACCCTTTGGTATGTAGTTCTTTATTAGATAAAAATGACTGGAGCTATCAGTGGACTCCCTTGGTGTAGATTTATCCTCTGTAAATGATGGTATTATTGGTATATACATTGTAGCCATTAGTCTATGGAAGACTGGTCTTTAACATCAGTCTTTCCCGATATAGGTGCAAACTTATTTGAAAGTGTCGTAGCTACTATCTGGAGTTCAACATTATAAGACCTCCAATATGCCTCAGCAGCAGCGAAGCTTCTCCTTTTATAAAATGCCTTTGATGTCATATAGATTGGAACCAAATGATGGTAGGCTTCCGGTATGGGAAATTCAACATTCTCTGCCGCACTGCCAGTAAGCCATACTAGCGGTGTAATTGTAAACACTGTTGAGCCAGGAGTTGGTGTTATTAATATATTTCTCCCCCAATCGGTCCACTTATACTGACTGGTACCTGCTCCAACTCTCCCGATCAAATCCTGATCGACATATGGTAGTGATATCCCAGCAGATGTCAGGACTGTCTTCACGCTTATAGTGACTACGGTTGTAGCATTAACAGTGGTTGG
>Ga0208904_1000755_pt1 | contig 24837 bp, 18 predicted proteins | sample AntAceMetag02UKB_FD_184774 | JGI IMG/M metagenome (GOLD analysis project Ga0208904, IMG submission 184774) | Saline lake microbial communities from Ace Lake, Antarctica - Antarctic Ace Lake Metagenome 02UKB (SPAdes) (version 2) | ecosystem: Environmental > Aquatic > Non-marine Saline and...
TTATTTTTTGTGCAACATATCAGCGTTAGTTGCATTCCCTTCAGTGGATCCTCAGGTGATGGGGTTGTTGCACATAATTCACAGTTCGATTTCCTTTATAGCCGGATCGATGATTAACCTGGGTTCGGTGACCGATTGGACGTCCTCAGGTGTGAGTCCGGGATAGATCTCCTTCAGTACCAACCCTTCAGTTGTCACTTCAATCACGGCGATATCGGTAAAAATCATGTTGACCTTTTCCCGGGCCGTAGCTGGATAGGACAGTTCCTTGAGAATTTTAAGTTCTCCCTGGTTAGTCGTATGTTCCATGGCAATGAAGAGTTTTTTGGCTCCCACGGCCAGATCCATTGACCCGCCAATATTGCCGACCATTCCCAGTCCCCTATCCGGGTTGTTCCAGGAGGCGAAATCCCCTTTTTCATTGACCTGAAAGGCGCCCATGACCGTCACATCGATGTGTCCGCCCCGGATCATTGCAAATGAGTCACATATATCGAAATAGGCACTGCCGGGAACTTCCGTAACCGGCTGACAGCTGGCGTTGACCAGATCCTGGTCCACATCGGCGTCGTATGCGATCGGCCCGGTTTTACACATGCCGATTTCGGACTGCAGGATGATATCCCGACCTTCGACCCAGTCGCTGATCAGTGTCGGAATGCCGATGCCCAGGTTGACATACGACCCATCTTCTATCTCTTTGCTGATCCGTAACGCAATGATTTCCCGGGACAGGCCTTCAAATGGTTTCACTGTTCTTTTCTCCTATTTTTCAGTCGAACTAATCGATGGAAACGGCGTAGGTTTCAGAGGACGCCTGCACAATCCTCTGCACAAAGATACCCGGGGTGTGGATCTTGTCCGGCTCAATTTCCCCAGGCTCTACCAGGTTTTCCACCTCTGCAATGGTCACCTGGCCTGCCATCGCCATGATGTGATTGAAGTTCCGGGCCGTCTTACGGAACTGTAGGTTTCCCTCCCAATCCCCCTTATAGGCATGCACCAAAGCCACATCCGGTTTGACGGCATATTCCAGCACGTAATCCCGGCCGTTGATACGCCGGATTTCTTTTGGCTGCCTGTTTTTCTCGATATTGGTCAGCACTGATTCCTGAACCAAGGATCCGGCGCCAGTTTCCACATAAAACGCAGGAATGCCGGCCCCGGCCGCCCGATATTTTTCAGCAAGGGTTCCCATCGGGTAGACCTCCAGTTCAATCAGTCCCTGCCTGATTTTTTTTTCCAGAGGGTTATCACGTCCTTTACTGGCGGATCTGGGCAGGCAATATGAGTCAATCACCTTGCGGATCTGGCCGTTTTCAACCAGCCGCTTCGCCTCGTCCGCCGCTCCCATCAGAGGACCCGAGCCGCAGGCCAGAGTTAGATCCCGCACATTCTTCGCAATGATCGCTCTCAGCAACGCTCTGGGAACGCCGGTGGCGAAAAAACCACCGATGGCGATCATTGATCCATCCCTGATGTTTGCGACAGCCTCTTCCGGGATATGATATACTTTATCCATGAATATTTTCTGTTTTTTTTTAAGGATATGAATGACGTTTGTCATTATTCAGTCGGGCAGTCAGCCTGCTTTCCAGGAGCAGACCCTCGGCCAGAGGCAAATCCGCACCACGGCGAATCGCCTGTTTTGCAAAACGAACAGCAAGCGGATCAAACGACGCGATTCTCCTTGCCATTTCAAGTGCGGTCCCATAAAGCCTGTCCTTCTCCGTTATTTGATTTATTAACTTCATATGCAGAGCCTCCCCGGCATCGATCCAGCGACCTGTCAGCAAAACGTCCAGGGCATTACTCTGACCAACTGTTCGTGACAATGTCTGGGTTCCACCGGCAGCGGGAATGATGCCAAGATTCACTTCCGGGAGACCAAAGCAGGCATCTTCCGAGGCAAGGCGGATATCGCAGCACATCGCCATTTCAATCCCCGAACCCAGCACATAGCCATGTAAAGCGGCTATCACAGGTTGTGGATTTTCCAGAAAAAGGGTCCATACATCCCGTTCGAAGCGGACCCGCCTCGCTGCAACGGGGGGTGGTGCACTCAGAAATTCACTCAGGTCCGCACCGGAACAGAACGCTTTTTCCCCACTCCCTTTTAATACAACCACTCTGATTTCATCATCATTTCGAATGGCGCCAAACACTTCAAACAGGTCATCCCGCATCTGGATATTGTAAGTGTTCAAGGCTTCAGGCCGGTTCAACGTCACCAACGCGATCGAACTGTCCTTTTCAAATGTCAACGTTTGAAACCCGTTCATACTGTTAACGACCGTTAAATTGAGCTTTTCGTTTCTCCTGAAAAGCCTGTATCCCCTCTTTGCGATCCTCTGTGGTCTGCATTAGAAAGTAAAGATCGGCTTCCAATCTGAGTCCCTGGTCCAGGGTCATGTCCATTCCCTTGAGGATCGCTTCCTTGGCAAAACGCATTGAAATCGTGCTTTTGCTAACAATCGTCTCAGCGAGTTCCAATGCCGTTTTTAAAACAAGCTCATCGGGCACAGCCTGATTGACCAGTCCGATCTCTTGGGCTTCAAGCGCTTTGATTGAGCAACCAGTCAGAATCATCTCCATTGCCTTCCCTTGACCCACTATGCGAGTTAGACGTTGTGTGCCCCCCTCGCAAGGCAGGCTTCCCTGAGAAACCTGAGGCATCGAAAAGCAGGAGCTTCCACCGGCAATCCGGATGTCACTGGCTAGAAACCACTCCAATTCCCGGCCCTCCAAATCCCCCTCCAGGCAAGCGATCACCGGGATTTCAATCTCTGCTATCAAAGGGGCGATTGACTGCTGTATTCCACTTGCCGATCGTCCATTTTGAGGCAGACTGCTGTTGGAAATCATTTGGCTGTTTTTTTTAGGGGGTCCGGCAAAATTGATGACAAGTGCAGTTGTCTGATCATCATATCGCAGCTTTTCAAGCGCAGTGATCGTTTCTTCTAGACGATCTTCGGGATCATCGGTATTTTCGGTCCGAAAAAAAATATTAACCACCGCTATTTGATCGTTCTTTTCGTATTCCAGATTTTTCATACTCACGGGCTTTCCTCTCTGTTATATCCAGTATCTTCTCACAGCAGTCATGCTTTGAGACAGCCAAAGGTCCGTTTCATGATTTCAAGTGTCATGTTTCTACCATGTAAAACGGAATGGTTTACCAATCCTGAAAACGATGCAGCTATTTGTATTACGCCTGATAGACAGAAAATTGGCAATCAGCTACTGGTGTACTTGCCCGTAAGTAAAGACGAAAACCGTTATTCGGTCAATTCAAAAAACAAAGAAATCGAGCCCTTTCCTGGTATTCAACATTGGTCTATATTCCCGATGCGATTCACCTGGTAATCGTCATGGCACCCGCAGATTTTACCGCTTTTGGGGCAATCGGTGATGATCAATGTTCTCAAAATATCGATAACTTGATTCCAAAAGGACTGGCGTCTTAAATAACCTCCTCGTCTCTTAGCTGTTCGATTTCGTCCCATTCATAACCTCCCATTTCAATGAGTATTTCCTCCGTATGTTGCCCAAATTCAGGAGCGGTAACATTGACCTTCCCCGGTGTTTTGCTCAATTGGACTGGCAATCCAAATGTTTTAACCGGACCGTATACATCATGATCGCATTCAATAATATAATTGTTTTCAATAACCTGGGGGTCATCCAGCAAGTCCGACATCGTTTGAACCGGTGTGCATAAGATATCTCCTGCAGCCTTAAGTATTTTTAACCATTCCTTCACCGTCTTTGTTAAAAATATCTGATCCATGATCCTAACAAGCTCCTCACAGTTTTCTTGTCTTTTTGCAGAGTTCTCGTATTTGGGATCTTTTTCCAATGCTTCAATATTTAATCCCTTGCATAGTGCCGGCCATTGTCTATCCGGCTGTAACATCGACAGCATAATCCATTTACCGTTTTTGCATTGATAAATATTGTACATCGGATTACGCGCCTTTTTTCTTTGGGGTCTAAGCGCCATTTGATCGCCTAGATAGCATTTGCGATTGACACTTAATGCTTGCAAGGCCATCATACTTCCCAAATGAGACACATCAATTTTCTGCCCAATACCGAGCCTCTCTCGAGCGAAAAGGGCGGTCAGTATGCCATAGCTGAGCATGATGGCTCCCATTTGATCAGCGATACCTCCCCAAACCATTTGTGGCGGTGAATCAGGCTCGCCAATTTCCGTCATAATACCAGATCTTGCCTGTCCCAGCGCATCAAAAGCCGGATCCTTGGCGTCAGGACCTTTTGGACCGAATCCGGAAGCTGAAGCGTATATTATTTTTGGATTATAAGCGCACAGGCTTTCATAATCCATACCCAATTTTTCCGGAACCCCTTGCCTGAAGTTTTCAACAAAGACATCTGCATTTTTAATGAGTCTGTACATCACCTCTTTACCTTTTTCTTTTTTAAGATCTAAGGTGATACTTTTCTTTCCACGGTTGTTGATTTCAAAATAGGCTCTTCTTCCATCAGGCAACCGATCATAAATGCCTCCTCCGATTACCAGGGCCCTCCCTGCGTCACCACTGACACGTTCTTCCACATGAATTACGTGAGCTCCCAAATCCGCCAGCATTTGTGTCGCAACTGGTCCCATTTGCCATTGTGTCCAATCTAGAATCTGAATACCATCAAGTGGTCCTGCCATTTTATTCATCCCCCATTAATATATTTTTTGCTGCAAGATTCCCAAAGTAGTGCTCAAAATGATTTACAACGATAAATCTGCCTTAGAACTCTGGTCAACGATTGGAAAAGGCACGCCACTTTCTTTGGCGAGCTCTAAGGCCAGCTGAAGATCTTTTCCAAGTATATTTTTGACGTAAGTATGATCTTTTCTCATTTCACACACGATTTTCCAATACTCCAACATAGCGCTGGAAGCTGTGCTGTTCATGTACACATCTAATTGAACATCAGGATCCAAACCATGCTTTAAGCCGAGAGGGATCACCTCCGAACATAGTGCAATCGTCGCAATCGCAATCGCGTTATTTGTTATTTTCGCCACCAACCCTAAGCCAACATCCCCACAATAAAATATTTCTTTTCCCATTGCTTCCATCACTGGCCGACTCATTTCAAAAGCTTGTTTGTCACCGCCTGCCATAATCGATAAGATTCCTTCTGCGGCTCTAATAGGGCCGCCACTGACAGGGGCATCCAATACAGCTACGTCATTTTCATTTTGTGCAATCTTTGCCAAATTGCGTACAACAGCAGGGCTGACGGTACTCGTTATCAGTATGATGGCATTTTTCTTAATCGTCTTTAGTGCCTCTGTCACAACCTGGTTGGTTTGTGATTCATTGACAACCATAGAAATCACGATGTCACTATCTTTTGCTGCATCACCGACGGATTTTGCAATGGTAGCGCCGGCAAGTTCAAGCTCTGCAAGAGGCTCCTTTCTCAAATCGTAAACGGTTGTTTGAAATCCACTTTTGACAATGTTTTTTGCCATTAGGATTCCCATTTCTCCCAAGCCTATGAAGCCCACTTTTAAAGTTTGCATGTTTCTTCTCCTTTAACAATTTTTCCGGTAAAAAAAATAGTGGCTGACATTAACATCGCAAATTATACCAAATATCCATAATAACAACTAACAATCTCAACCATAACTTGACAAAAATAAGCGAACTATGACTGGCGGTTCTCGTAGGCCTGATTGTTTTAATTGGTTATGAGATGAAGCCAATGATCGATGCATTTCGGAAATCGTGGTCGAATCAGACGAATTGGTTGATTTTATCTGCCGCAGGCAGATGCGAAGCAAGACTGCCCAAAAATGAGTTCCGAGGGAATCAGGCCTTTGTCATTTTTATTCGACGGGCAACTGGGCGTTTTAACCGACTATCATCTTCGTGTGCAGGCTCTCGAAAAAGATGAAAAAACAATACCTGGAACACGGAGAAACGCTTTAACTGGCGAAAACACCTGTTGATGATTCATCCTTTATCTGGAAAAGTGACTAGCTCCATCAGCTGAGATATATCCTCTACCGTTTCTAGTGAAAGCACAATATCAGAGATCTGCTCTGCTCTGCTGCGAGTAACCGCCCTCAGCGCACAGTCCATGAATTTGTTCAAAACGTCCTGCTCGCTGAGCTCCAAATGCTGGTCGATCCCCGGAGCAATGGTCTTGTATTGCGTCCCGTCTTTTAACGAGATAATGATTGGGATTTCCAGACCACTCAGAGTATTGCTTCGTGCGTCCGATACCATTCCGTCCAGACCTTCCGTATTTTGACCGGTATTTTCAGCAATCTTGACGCGATCCCTGAAAGCGGCTACTTCAGGCGCAATAACCCGCTCTGTTGCATAGTTGTCCAACCAGGCCTTTCTGTCCAAGAATGCCACGGCAAAGCTGTGTTGAAGGCTGAAGCGAGCCTCATCTTCATCTTTGGGATGATGAAATGGCAGAGCGCCGGTAAACATTGGATTAACAAAAGCCTGGACGGTTTCAACATCGTCTGCGGCAATATTATGACGATTTATGAGATCGAGAACTGAATGGATTGGATGTTGCTGAATGAAGCAACAGGGGTATCGTTTGATGCCGATGTTTGCGGCTATGAAGGGCGCACCAAAGGTTACTTCCGGATTGGTAACTCCGGAAACGGCCTCCAGGTAGCCGTTGGGATGCAGTTCCAAGATTTCTTGATTTCCTGTAAGTCCATGTTTAGCCATCATTGCGGCCGCAATCCCGCTCCTTCCGCATAGACCGGATTCCAGTAAATGCGCCCCGGTTCCAGCTTGTTTTGAAAGACCTGAACAATGAGAGGCTGCAATGCTAATTGCCATTGTGATGGTGTCAACATCAAGGTTCAACAGTTTCGCCGAGACGGCCGCAACCCCTATCGTCGGAAAAGTACACCACGGTCCTATGCCTCGGAGTACCATCGGAAGGGCAACCATACCGAGCTTAGCGGCAATATCCCATGCGATAACAACCCCCTCGATAACTTGTTTTCCTGAAACGTGAAGTTTCTCCCCCAACGCGAAAATGGGAGGGAATATGCCAACGCTGTAGGTTCCCGGCGGGAAAGTATCATCTTCCAATTCTGTGGAGTGCGAGGTCGTACCATTTGCCAGGGCTGCGTACTCTGCTGACGTACGAAATCCAGCGCCCCAAACACCAGCCTGCTCCGGCCCCTTGCACGACTTTACATAGTCTATAACCGCTTTTCCGGATTTCGTGTCTGTGCCCGCGAGCGTCATGCCTACACCACTGAGTAGTACATGCTTCAAATGATTTACAAGGGAATCATCAAAATCATTGAAACTTGTGTTAGCCGTAAAAACAGCTGCATCTTTTGTTATACCCATCGCACATACCCTCCTTGCAATTTATTTATAGATGAACATGTATATTCTAAAACGGTTTTTGTCTTTTACAAATATTTATCTTCAATGAAGACTTGTTTGTATACAGATAAGGCATTGAAAAGTCGGCTAGAATTTAAGCAATTCATGTGCCAATCAATAAATGTAAAATATAACGCATAACATCAGTTGCATATATTGACTTTGCCTCTGATCTGAAGGGGGTGAATAGTCCATATTTGGTCTATCATCCAATTGTGGATGATACTAGTTTTATTCATCCAATTGATGCCTATTTTTGATTGTCGCATGTGGACCGATATTTCTTTCAGCTTTTACCGTTCAAGAGGAATTTGAAGGGGGACTGCAAGCACTAATGACGATAGCATGCGACATGATCATTAATTTTTCCTGTTTTTAGGGTTTTGGTAAAATCCCAAAAATTTAAAAAAAAGATTGGTGTCTCTTTTTTTTTGGATATTAATTGACGTCATGACCTCAGAGGATCTATGATCCTCTTTTAAGCGGTTAAATATGACCTATAATAGTGATGTACTGTATTTGATACTTTGACGGTTGTGCATGATAAAAATTAAAAGGGGCAAAATGACAACGGTTCAATCCAATTTTGATGGTATTAGCAATATTTGTGATCGGATACTTTATATTGCATCACTATTCAACGGTGCGTTTTATGTCGATTGGATAATTGAATTAACTGGCATAAAAGCCCGGGACATTTTAGCGATAATGGAAGATGGATTACAAACGGGTTTGTTGGTAAAAAAGGGCCCTGGCATGTTCTGTTTTAAGGATAAAAGTCAGCAAGAGAGACTGCAAAACAACGAGAGTGATAGTGATAAAAAAAGGCTAATTCGAGACATTACGAACATTCTATTGAGAGAGCCCATCACTGATTCAGAAACGGTCCAGACGGTCTCAAATCATCTCTTGAATGTTAAAAATAATATTGAAGGATGTCGATGGTTGCTTCAAGTCGCCGATGAGTATCGCAAATCGTATGAATACAATAAGGCGTTACCATGCTATAAAAAGGTAATCAAGGATTTGGGAAGCCTGGAGATAGAAGAGGCGGATGATCTTTATGTGAATGCGGCATTGGGATATTCCAGAATTTCAGATATGGAAAAACGCACTGAAACAGTAACCTCCGCGCTGAACACGGCACTCAAGAAATCGAAAAAGATTGGAAATGACAGGTTATTGGCACTTCTGGAAATGAACCTTGCCAAAACCAAGTGGTTTCGCTCTGACTGGAAAAATGCAAACAAACATTTTGAGAAGGGCATGTCAATTGTCGAGAAGATCGATGATCCACGTCTGAGAAAATCCGCAGCAGCCTTTACCAACATTTTTCTTTATCAGCAAGGTCGCTTTAAAGAAGTGATCCAGAATGTTGAAAAAACTACACCGGATGTTAGCCATTACCCCAAATCGCCGCTTTCTGTCCAATCATCCTGGGCTACCGGTATTGCCTATGGATTTACTGGAGACATTACACATGGTATGGGAATTTTGGATTCACTCTATAACCACTATGCCCAAAAAGGAGATTTATATACAGAGAGCCTTCTGGCTTATGGTATTGGGGCTTTACTTTTTGAAATCAACCGCATTGAGGAATCATTGGAATATTTCAAGGAGGCTCAAATCAAGGCAATGGAATCCAACAACCAATTGTGCAACGTCAATTGCCTGCAGATAATGGCGCTCATTTACAATATCCAAAAAGATTCAGAAAAAGCCGTCCATTACTTTAAAGACGCTATTAGTTTGTGCCATAAAATGAAATATGATCCAGCGGAAATATTCATACTTCTATTCACTTTTTGCATGATGGAAAAGGGGGAGTTCCCCCTCGTACCTGGTTTTTCTTATAGCACACTAATGAAAGGGGCGCTTAATGGAAAGTCCTTTATTTCAAAAGGGATAGCCCGGCGATATCAGTCTATTACCTTGAAGAAAAACGGTGCTTCCCATACCCAGGTGACCCAATCTTTGCTCGAAGCGATAAAATGGTTCGAAAAATCAGGCTTCAAAACACAGTTAGCCCAAGTAAAAGTGGACCTGGCATTTGAATATCTCTCAGCCGGGAAAGAAAATAAGGCAGCGGAGACGATAAAATCCCTGACATCGACGTTACTTACTTTTGGTGATCATCTGGTGCCGGAGGAATTAAAATTATTTCAAAGGGAATTGATCGATGAAAAAAATCTGCTAGCTGAAATTTTGACACTGAGCCAGGAAATTGTGACCCTTCGAGACCCTAAGGAATTGGCCGGACACATTATATCCAAGGCAAACAGTCTTACCGGGGCGGAACGAGGTGCCATTTTTCTCCTAGACAAAGAGAATTCTGCTTGCGTACCGGTCCTTAAAGCATCACGGAACCTTGCCCTTGAAGACATCACCCAACCTGACTTTAAAAATTCCATGCAAATGATCCAGGAAACCTTTGTTTCTGAGGAAGGCATGATTTTGACGGAAGATACGCCTGAAACGGTTGATATACGAGGGAGAGCAACCATTCGCAATTGCATTTGCGTCCCCATGAAAATCCGGGACAAGGTGACGGGTGCCTTATACCATGACAACCGGTTTTTTAAAAGTTCGTTCAAGAAAGAAGACCTGAGCATTTTTTCTTACTTTGCTTCCCAAGCTGCCATTGCCATGGACAATGCCATTGCCTACGAAAAAATCCAAGCTCATAATGAAGCCCTTAGTCTTGAAAAACAATATTTTGAAACACAACAAGTCGAAAATTTTTTCTTTGAAGACATCATCGGAAACAGCAACGCCATTAAAGAGGTATTGGCTATGGTAGCCCATGTAGCAGACACCGATACAAATGTTTTAATTCTCGGTGAAACTGGCGTGGGAAAAGAGTTGGTGGCAAGGGCAGTCCATAGGAACAGCAGACGTAAAAATGATCCTTTCATTGGTGTTAATTGCAGTGCTTTGGAGAGAACGCTAATTGCCAGTGAATTATTTGGCCATGAAAAAGGCGCCTTTACGAATGCTGTGGAACAGCGCATCGGTCGCTTTGAAATGGCCAATAAGGGAACGATATTTTTAGACGAGATCGGTGATATTCCCCTAGACGTTCAAGTTCGTCTACTCAGAGTACTGCAAAACAAGGAACTCGAACGAGTCGGTGGCAGAGAAACCATTCATACGGATTTTAGGTTGATTGCAGCGACCAATCGGGATCTTTTTCAAGCGGTCAAAGAAAAATCATTCCGTGAGGACCTGTATTATCGGCTGAATGTATTTCCCATCCATATTCCACCATTAAGAAAAAGAAAAGAAGATATTCCTCTGATGATATACTATTTCTTAAAGAAATATGCGAAAAAAAGCGGAAAAGAAGTCAACATTACTAAAATGGATGTTGAGAAACTGGTCGGCTATGATTGGCCTGGAAATGTTCGCGAGCTGGAAAATATCGTTGAAAGAGGTTTGATTCTGAGTTCCTCCTCCCGGTTCAAGATGCCCGAGTTTCAGCGTGAATATAACGATGCGTTAACAAATGACCACATCAAGACGTTCAGAGAAATGGAAATTGAACATATCAACCAAGCACTTCATTTCTCAAAGGGGAAAATCAGAGGTAAAGATGGCGCGGCCAAAATGCTGGATATTAACGCCAGCACTCTGTATGGAAAGATGAGAAAGCTGGGTATCAATTAAGGTTAACCGCAGAGAACGGTCATCAATTGATTGTTCAGCGTTGGCCAGGTGTTGGATGAATTGTATTTGTCACTGATTGGTTGGCAGTGCGGTTTGCATCAACGGATTTAAATCACTGCCATTTTTCCTCAGCCAGGCATGCGGCGCCTAGAGCCGTGACAAGTTGAGGTTGTTGGGGTACCAGTAGTTGCGTTTTCAGCTTCTGCTCCAGGGCCTTGACGATACCCGGATTAAGCGTCCCGCCGCCACTGATCGCACACTGCTTTCTCATTCCGACTCTATTAATCAGAGCACCCATCTTTTCGGCGAAAACCTTGACGGCTCCGGCTAAAATATCCTCCACGGGAACGCCCTCTGAAACCCTTGTAACGACTTCTGATTCACAAAAAACCGCGCACCCAGTGTTTAAATAAATCGGTTTGTTCGAAGTCAGCGAAAGAGAACCGATGTCCGCTAATTCCAATTGTAGGACATTCGCAAGAATGTTAAAAAACCGACCGCTACCGGTTGCGCATTTTTCACTGGCTGCATGGTTAATCACATGTCCTTTTTCATCGATGCTTATCACCTGACTGGATTGTCCCTGAATGTCAACAATGGTTCTCGCTGAAGGATAAATTCGGTTTATCCCTCTGGCACAGCAACGTATATCAGACACCTGCTCCTGACAAAACGAGACATTTTTTGAACCGTGACCCGTGGCAATAGCATAGGCAATCTCTTTCGGATCAAGGCGAGCTTTTGCAGTCAGTTTTTCCCTCAGCTTTAGCGCTACTTCGTTATAGTTTATACCGGATGCAAGAATTTCAACAGCGATGGATTCGCCATCTTTTGTGATGACACCCTTGCTCGTTCCCGAGCCAATATCAATTCCCATAAACCAAGCCAAAATCAAATCCTTTTTATCGAGTCAATTGTAAGTGGTGTCCGTGGAGGCTTTGAATACGTTTTAAGGGCCAACTATTTAAAAAACGAAACCGCCTCTAAATGGCGATCTGGCCTTTTGATTGTGACGTCTTTTTCCCCGTTGTTCATGACGATTTCCTTTCCTAGTAACGCTGCACCTATGGCACCACTAAGCAGTGGGTTTTCCGGTACAAAAACCGGGAATCCAAGGCTTTCTTCAAATGCTTTAACAATACCGCAATTCTTTGCTACACCTCCTGTGAAACAAATATCAGGTTCTATGCCTATTCGCCTAACCATTCTGACCGTTCGCATGGCTATTGCCTCATGAAGTCCCGCTACGATATCTTCAATCGGTATTCCATCGGAAAGGTGAGATATAATTTCCTGTTGTGCAAACACGGTGCATACATTGTTGCAGGAACATTTATCCGTGGCTTTCATCGAAATGGGGCCGAGTTCATTCAATCCAATACCGATGAAATTGCTAAGGATTTCTAAAAACCGGCCGGTTCCTGCGGCACACTTATCATTCATCACAAAATCCTCTAACTTCCCATCTTTGATTTTAAGGCCTTTGGCATCTTGCCCACCAATATCAATTGCCAATCTGACAGTGGGTAAGAAATGAACCACGCCTCTTGCGTGGCAGCTTAATTCTGATATTTGTTTGTCGGCAAACGGGACACTCATTCTGCCATAGCCGGTGGCAATCACCAACGCAAGTGAATTGAAGGAGAGGCCCGCTTTTTCCAGTGCTTTTTCCATCACTTTATTGGCCAGTCGTCTATGAGCAGCACCCGTATGCGTTATTTCGCTGGCCCAAATCTTTTCATTGTTATCAATGATCACGACCTTGGTCATGGTGGAGCCTAGATCAAGGCCGGCAAAAAACATATCAGTCATTTCATTTAACAAAGGCGATGTTGTTATTCAATCTGGGATAGATTTTATTAAAGAATTTCAAGAAATCCCTGAATTCTTGTTTGCAATTGTGCCAAAGACGCTTCACTGTAGTCAAATTCAACAGATACGTTCGGTAGGTCGACGCTTTTTAGATAATCTCTGATGCCGGGCACCTCAAAGGCGTGTGAATCGCAATATCGCATGTACTCAAGAATAATCCCTTTACAATTCCATTTATCTGCAAATGCTTTCAGGTAACCAAAGCGGTATTCAAGATCAGCCAGATGGTTCTTGTTCTGAATGGAGGCAAAAACCGGTTCGCGGTAGGTGCGTGGGCACTTGAGATCTGTCAAATAATGATGTGCCATTCCATCCATTGGATCAGCAGTGATTGGGACGTCGGTAAAAAAGGGCCTGGTCCCAACACATGTATCGTCGATAACAATATTGGCACCGAGGTTTTCGATCATTTCAATAAACGCGATATCATCGATGATCGGCCCCCATAACAGCAAACGGGCGGCTTTTTTGGGGGGGCCATCTTCCCCACGATCTTTGATCTCACTGATAACATCTTTAAGTAGTTGATTGCCTTCTGCTATCGGAATTCTCATCAATGCTCTTAGCACTTGAAGGGTTTCAACACCCGATATGAGTGGTGGATCAGGTTTCCGAAGGTCGTATAGCGCGCGAACCAAAGCCTTCTGTTCATTATGCAGGTGAATGGCATGGGTCAACTTAGCCGGGGTAATCGTTTCCCCTGTAAACGCTTCAAGACTTTGTTGGAAGTGCTTTAAAAGAAACTTGTGTCTGTCAATACTACGTGGAAGAACAGTGGACGGCGTATCGAAATAATAGGTGAAATTCGGTTTCATCGATACTCGCCAGTTATGAGATAGGGTGGCGCCTTGGTCACAGGTACGGGAAAATAGAAATCCGTCGATAAAGTCATATCTTCCTTTTAAGCCGATATCAAGACTGCTGCGAAGAAAAGGGCAAACAATGATCCCCATGAAGTTGTCAGCGTCTGTAATTGGTTCCCGCATGTCTCCAAAGATACGGTATGGTACGATATCCAGGGCAGTTAGCATTTCAAGGCCGGGGTGGATACATAGATAGGCCATTACTTTCTTTCCTTCCGCTTTCAGCTCTTTTGCCCTTTTTTCACTATGTTGATAAAGCTCTTTCGCTCTGGCAAGTCCCTTACTTTCGACGCTTGTCATTAATCTAATCTCCTGTATGTGCTAGCTAGTAACGCTTAAAATCAAGGCTTGATAGGTGTTGCTCATGTGGGTCTTTTAATAATAACAGCCTGACTACCAGGAATATCCCTCTTTCGCCCTTTCTTTTTTATAATAGTCCATGGCCTCTTCAAAAACTTCCGCCTTCCTCATGAAATCTTCCATATCAAAAACCCGGCTATCGACCATATCCCCATAAACCAAAAGACTCGGAACCTTGTACGTTTTCATAAACTGATGTTGGGCCATGCCAACTCGGCAACTGGTCATGCGACATGTGATGGCGGTATGGAGAATCATGCCGTCAAGCTGGTAATCGCGGGCTTCAACTGCTGCCAATTTATCAGACATGCCCTTTTCTTCGATTTCCTCTCTAACCGCCTGTGCCTCTGTGGGATCGGGAAAGCAATACGCAATTTGCCATTCCAAGGAGCGCCGGCGATAACGAACCAGCTTTTCGATCGGGTCCTTCATCCAATTCAAATCCATGGGCTGGATGGGGTGATAGCCTTCTCTGACAAAGTTCCAGCCCCTCTCCGCCAGTTGATCGAAAAGCGTCAATCCATGCCAAGGCCCCAACCCTTGAAATGAGACCCGGTATTTTTCAGGATAGTTAATCCCGGAAGTCTTGTTTTCAATTCGCTGCAGCACCTCCTTCTTCATGTCCTGAAGTAGATTTTTAGCAGACTCGGTATCATTGGCGCGAAAAAGAGACATACTCATTCCGGTATAATGGTCGCGGCTATTCATTGGACAAGGCCTGGCTTTTCGCAATTCGTCCGTAATATCATACCAGATCCGATCCATCTCGATGGTATTATCCACTTCGGCTGCAAATTTATCATAATCAAATTTCTTTTTGCAGAGCCGTTCAAGGAAATCGGCAAAATCTCTGAGGTGTTGACTGACGAAATCCACTCCTTGTTCGTAGTACTCAAGGTCCAAAGCCTCCCAGCCAACATCGTTACTTGGTGTTTCCATAATCCAGATAGGACAATCCCAGTAACGAGATAAGGCTTGAAACCATTTATATCTGGCATCACACGTCCCACCGCATGAGCCGATGAGTAGGTCCGGTTTGGGCATTCCACCAGCAGGGGCTTCGGGTGGAATGGTATTGTTAAGTTCATTGACCATTCGACTGGAGTAGCCAAAGCATGTCGTTGCATAATTGCAGAGTGTGGGCGGAAAACCTTCAGACAAGGAGCGATCAATATATCCACCGTTCTCCCAGGCAATGCCATAAGCGCCGCATCGTGTGGCATAGTTTTCAGGGTAGATGCTTTCGATATCCATCGTATTCAGGAAAGGGCTGGCAAAACGTTCCGTCATACACCAGGCAACGAGTTTTCCCTTGCTATCTTTTTCCTGAGCCGATTTATACTGCTGGTCTAGCATATTTCGCAAGGCGTATACAGATTTTAGCCTGTTTATGGATCTTTTTTTTGTAACGGCTGTCATATTAATTTACTCCGAAAGATTTATAATGAGTCTTTAGAGACTTTATCACCGTACATAAGGTCCTCATCGCTGAGCTGGACCATTTCATGCGCTGCTCTCCAATGGTTCGGAATGGTAGATGAACCGGATTCAAGCCGTTCCCTAATGCGGCTGTTTTTATAATCGCTTTGAAAGACGTTCCCTGGCTAACCGCTGGTATCGTCCAAACCATCGGTTGCTCGCAGCAACGTGATCGGCCTGCCTTGTTTGAGCTCGATCTCCTTTTTATAAAGGATGATTGAAAGCAATCCGGCGACGGTGATAAATGCGGCAAATGTATAATAGGCATAATTAAACGAATCGGTTACCTGGAGGATGTATCCCATCAGAGAAGGAGCGACAATACCCGACATTGATCCACAGCCGATCATGATTCCGATGACTTTGGCGACATCTGCCTTTTTAAATGCTCCCATGACATAAGTGTACATCATCACGTTTGCACCAAGGCTGAAAAAAATGGCAATCGTCAAACACGCCAGACAAATATTGAGCGAGGGTGTTAGTATCGAAAAAACGGTTGCTGGCGCCATAATAAACATGGATAGAATAACCCAACTGGAGCGTGTCTTCAGCAGAAATTGACGGTCCGATAGCCAGCCTATAACTATAGTGCCGATTGCGCCACCTAGAAGAGGAAATGCCGTCAAAAAGCCTGAAGCGCGAACAGAGGTCCCTCTGGCCTTTACAAAGTAGGTTGGAAGCCAATTGAGGTTCCCCCATATGTAAATCATAAGGGAAAAATAGACCGCACAAATTAACCATACCAAGGGATTTTTAAGAATCTGGGTAAGCGATGATCCAGAGGGAGTACCTGCATTTTCCAACTCTTCTTGCCTAATACTCAATCTAATCTTGTTCAATTCTTTCTCTGAAATTGAAGGACAGTCTTCCGGTCCATCACACAGAATTTTCCAGTTCAGAATGGCCAGAATAATCCCTGCAATACCAAAAATGTAAAAAACACTTCGCCATCCATAACTGGATACAATCATACCGCTTAATACGACGCCGATCATAGTGCTGACAGGTATCGCCGCAAGCCACAATCCGGAAGCTTTCCCCCTTTCATGGGGAAGTACCCACCGATTGACCAATTTCGAATTGATAATGGTCAGTGGCCCTTCACAAATGCCGAAAAGAAATCTTATTATGAGCAAAGAGATGAATGACCAACCAAATCCCGTCATAAAGGTCATAAGCGACCATAATAAAACGATTATGGTCATGAACTTGCGGGAAGAATATTTTTCAGCCAGAAATCCACCTGAAAAGTTAAGCAGCATGTACCCGGCGTTAAACGCACTCATAATGATTCCCATTAAGCCGGTTTTGATGCTCAACTCCTTCATTATAAGAGGTGCACTGACAGAAAAGTTCATCCGATCAAAGAATGAAATAAAAACAATTACAACCAGCCAGGATATCATTTTCCAGCGATAATTATCTTTAAACATTGTCCCTCCTCTTAAATTATTTTTGGATCCTCGACTTTTGGGCAAGTATCCTGTTTTAATGAATTTTTTAACACAAGCTAACCGATGGAGATTGATCGTTCGATAATCTTCATTGATAATGTCATATTAAAAATCTCCAAGATCAATTAAAAACCAGGCGAAATTATGTTTCACCATATCCCATTCGATCTGAAATCAAGAGATGATATTTTCCAACTATTGCTGGGACTTCAATGAATTTGCTGGAGCAGTCTTTTTATATCTCCTCAATCAATGTCATTACCTTAAGCTTCAAATCCACAGCTTCTTTTTTAAAATTTAGGTGATGTCCATATTATACCTTGTTTGATTAAGGGCAATTCATGCGCCAATCCCAAATCTAAAATTTTATACATATATTCTGTGTGATAGGATCTGTATTGCTTTATGCAAGGGAAAGAAATAAATCATATTTAGCCTATTCATTCAATTATGGATGATCTTTCCTGAGAACCATCAGTCGTGCGAAAGCGTCAGGCTTGCTCAAATGTCGTTGCCATTAACCATTAACTGCCGATATCGGCGTGAATGCCCCTGCTCTCAAAGAATTCACGAGTCGCTGCAACCACCTTTTCATTTGGAAACTCTTTTTCAGATATCTGAAAACGCTTTCCAAGCTGTTGGTATTTTTTTTCCCCACCGCGGTGAAGAGGCAGGATGGAAATTTTTTCGATAATTATTTTTTTAACAATTTCAACGATATGATTTAAATTTTCTTTTGTATCGTTATATCCTTGTACCAATGGAATTCGCAGCCAAATTCTTTTTTCAGTGGGTATCTTGTATAGGTTCTCAAGAATGAGCTCGTTGCTGACACCGGTGGCCTCTTTGTGAAGGATAGGGTCTGTATGTTTGATGTCAAAGAGGACCAGATCGGTATGTTCCAGTATTGAATTGAATTGGGTCCATTTGCCGAATCCGCTTGTATCCAGAGCCGTATGAATTCCTTTTTTCTTGCAAAGCATAAATAGATTTTTAACAAAATCCGGTTGCGCAAGTGGTTCGCCACCTGAAACGGTGATCCCTCCTTCTGACCGGTGCATGAATACGTGATCTCGCTCTATCTCGGCCATGACTTCTTGGGCAGACCAGTACCTGCCCACTTTCTGCAAAGCATCGTTGGTACAAACCCCAATGCATTCCAGACATTGGTTGCATTTTTGCCAGTGAATAATTCTCTTTTTATTGTGAATGTCTATCGTGATGGCTTTCTCAGGACAAGCTGAAACACAAGTCCCACAGAGAGTACATGCTTCATCCTTTGTTGAGACTTCAGGGATCGGCTTCCAGGTTTCAGGGTTTTGACACCAGCGACATGAGAGTGGGCATCCCTTCAGAAAAACAGTCGTCCTGATGCCCTCACCATCGTGTAAGCTAAAATGCTGAATGAGCGAAACCAGACCTTTTGCTGAATTTTTTTGTTCCATCCGTAACATCTAATAAGCGATTTCCTATTTTTCTGCAGCCCATCCTTCCGACAGGCGTTTCATTTATCAAGGACTCAGTTCGGTTCTGGCAATAATCTGATCCTGGACCAGATCAGCCAGATCGACAAAATAGGCCGCCAATCCTGCCACTCGCACTACCAGATCTGTATACGCCTCCGGATGTTGTTTGGCATCCAGCAGTGTTTCGCGATCGATAACGTTGAATTGGATATGATGGATACCCAGATCAACAAACGACCGCAACAAGGCAATAAATTTGACACCCCCGTTCATCGCCACTTGTTCCTTCGAATACTTTTGATTAAAGAGGTGGGTTTGAGTTCCGACTTGATCAATTTTACTGACAGACAACATTGTCGCTAAAGGTCCTTTCTTATCGGTACCAATGGCCGGGGACACAGTTCCGTCGGCAAAAAGGTCGAAATCTTTTCTGCCATCGGGGGTTGCGCCCACCAAGCCACTAAAATCAAAATAGGCTGACGCACCGGTTCCATCTTCATGGAAAGGCTCTCCCCAGTTGTTTTTAAAACTTTTAACGACTTGGTTGGTTCGTTTGTAGAACTCGACGCCAATGTTATCAACATAGTCATCATCATTACCCCACTTGGGTGGTATGTTAACACACATTTGTTGAAGTTCTTCCTTGCCGTCCCAATTGGTTTTGAGCGCGGAAACCAATTCTTCCATGGTCACTTTTTTCTCATCGAAGACCATCTTCTGCAAAGCGGCCAGACTGTTTACCACAGCAACCTGACCTATGGTTTGAATCGTTGTGTTCGGATAGTATTTATATTCCCGGCAGTCCTGGCCATTCTCCAGGCAACCATCCACAACGGCCGAAAGAAAAGGTTGCGGTAGCCAGCGTGCATCCAGCTCATCAACCAGGTTGTAGATGGTGACGATTTTGTGGATAAAGAACTTCAGCTGTTCTTCATAAGCCTCAAAGGCATCGTCCAGATTCTTCCAGGTCTTCGGATCGGATGTTTGAGGTCCAATTTGCCGTCCGCTGAATTTATCCAGGCCACGGTATAACGCCAGTTCAAAGCATTTGGGAAGCGCAAACATGCCACCGAGCGCTCGCATGCAAATGGCTTTTCCCGGAATGATCCATCTCATGCAGCCATCAGTTGAGTAGTTCCGTGCATCTTTCAGGGGAATCCCCATACCCATTAAATAGGGGATCATCATTGAATCGTTGAAGAATGAATAGACACCAGCTTGTTTGGTGAGAGACTCAATAATCTTTTGATACAGATTCAACGGTGTTTGAGAATGAAGTCGAACCGCCAAAGCCGGTTGATTTAGACCGATCTCATTCTTGGCATCCATAAATATCTCGGTCATGTCGTTGGTTGCATCTCTTCCTCCTTCCGTAACGCCTCCGATGGTGACCACACGTGTGATAAGCGGTCCGGCAGACGGTTGAGATGGTGGAATCAAAGCGCCTTCTTCATTAAATTTGAGAATCAGATGTTCGACTATCTCCTGTGCCGAGTCACGGTCAATACGCCCTGCTGCTAAATCTGCCTGGTAGTATGAATGAAACAGCTGATCAACCCTGTCTCCGTTTCCTGATGATTGCAAATCCAGAACCCTTGTCACCAGATTGATGAACCAGTAAAACTGCAGCGCTTCATGAAGTGTACGGGGCGGATGCTCCGGTACCCGAGTGCAGATTTCAGACAGTTCCTTTAACTCTTCCCGTCTTTGTGCAATCGTCTCTTCTGCTGCTTTTTCCTCACAAAGCTCGGCAAAACGACGTCCCTGGCGGATCACTGCTTCGGTTGATAAGATGACAGCCTGATAGAACTCCCTTTTCTTCAGGTAACTACCGGCGTTCAAATAGATATCCTGATTGTTTTCAAGCTCTTGCAGCCTTTTCTCAGTCTCTGCCAAAATGCCTTTCAGCCCGACTTTAAAGAGTTTGAGATAGTTAGGGGAGCCCACATGTCCGCCATGAAGCCAGACAAACACGCCGTGATTCAAGTATGACCAATAGTCCAAGACGTCCTTTGGCAAATAGCTTCTTTCCATGCCGTGAACTGATTTACCCCGCCAATACTGATGCAGGTCATTCAGTTCTTTCCGCTGTTCCTCATCTGGCAGTAGCATTTGATATTCTCCATCGATGGCTTTGCTCAGCCATCCGGCCCACTTTTCGGGAAATGTAATCAGTGAACTTGGTTTACCTGCTATATTGCCTACGATTCGCTCATGCGGCAGTAAGTAAATCGTACGATTGTCAAGATAATGAGCTAGCGCTTTCGCCCGTCGAAGCACCATCGAGTCCGCTTCGGCGGCTTTGTAGCCCTCCGTAATCAGCCGTGCTCTTTCAATGCAGAGTCTTACTTCCGGGCGGTATGGCATTCGCCCTTCATCTTTTACCCGTTCAATTTGACCATCCTTCGCCATGATCCTTCCTGCTCCTCTACCGCCCTTGCTTTGATAATAAATCGATTGCTTCATTTGTCGGGTAATGCCTGACGCTTTTATGAAACTGTTATTTACTTGAAAAGTCGATTCCATTATGATGATTCCTCCGTTCCGAAATGAGATTAGATTGTTATGGGGCGACTATTCCTGATTTTTGAGCTCATATCATCCACCCGTAACTTTCAGACTGTTTTTCCTGGGTCATATTAAGACTGTTTTGATATCCATTTTTACTGTTCGTTTTTTCTCGATCTGTCTACAAACTTGGACTTGGAGATAACCTACTTTTTAAAACGAAATTATGGCTTTTATAACATGGTGCTACATAAAAACTCGGTTTCTCTCACGATAAACATAGTATGACATGAACCTGAATAGAAGCTATCCGAATGCCACCGTGACAAGTCTCGGCTCATCTTCCTTTAAACCGGGGTTCCCGTTTTTCTAACCAGGCTCTGGGCCCCTCTTTGGCATCTTCGGTCTGGCTGGTAATCAGTAAATACCACTCTGAGTATTCCAGTGTCACATCGAGACTATTTGTCTCAAGCCCCCTTTTTATGGCACGTTTGGATAATTGAAGCGCGATCGGCGGCTTGTTGATAAAGGTATTGCAATAATCGATGGCGGACGCCCTGAAATTCTCAAAGGGAAGGATATGATTCACCAGTCCAATCTCTTTTGCCGTCTGAGCAGCGACGGTTTCGCCAGACCAGATCATTTCATACGCCCTGGATAATCCTACGATTCTAGGGAGATAATAAGCACCACCATTGCCCGGGACAATGCCCATGTTGACATAGCCCATTACGAATTTGGCTTTGTCAGAACAGATTCTGATATCCGCCATATTGGCCATATCCATCCCTGCACCAACGGCAGGACCGTTAACGGCTGCAATATAAGGCTTGTCCAATTGGTTTACCGTCCTGGCGATTCTATGAACCGTTTGGCGCATGAAATCCCTCATATCAGCCAGGGATTGGTCCTCCTTCAGTCCATTTACAAGAAGCGACATATCAACGCCCGAACAAAATGACTTTCCCATACCGGTCAGCATAATGACCCAGACATCGTCATCCGCTTTTGCCCGTAACAGTGCATCTTCCCATTCCTCCAGCATGGCTAAATCAAAGGCGTTGTACTTACTGGGTTGATTCAACGTAATGATAGCTAGGTGGTTTTCTGTTTCGAAGATAATTTCCGAGTATTCTTCCATCGTCATGTTTACCTCATCAAAATGTATCTTGCCCTTCACAGATGCAGGGCTGTCTTTTCGGTTTTGATTGTCGTAGCATTGGCGTCGAGACTTCCCTGATAGCTGTTTAGCATGTTATTGCCCCAGCGATGATTTTAATCCTTTATTCGGAAGCGGTCTCTGTTCCTTTCTTTATCTCGTTCTGCCAGATCACGGATTGCGATTTCTTTTAAAAACGGATCTTTTTGAAGTCGAAGATATTTGGCGGAATATATGGCGTAATAGCCGCCCTGCCCTTTGTTTGCTTTCATTTGGAACTGACACTGTTATTACCGCCGAGTTTCTAACTAACAGCAATTCATATGCCAACTCAAATAAAATTTTATCAGTCATAAATTCAATATGATAACTGCTACCTCCATTTGTTGAGACGGCAATATTAGTCCATATAGGGCCTATTCATTCAAATATGGATGATTTTATTAATGAGATGGATGATAGATATGATAAAGTCGCGAAGTCCGTGTAAACAAAACACAAAAACCATCAATCCCTTACTTTTTAGGCTTTTAGGCCCTAATCAAAAATCCAGGAACAAGCGGAATGGATGGTTTTGCCGGCTGCTGCCATAAACAGTGCCAATAATCAACCGGATAGGCACCTTCTTCTGGCTTTTGTTTGTCCAACAACATGTGGTGTTTGGGGTTCTCTGACGGTGTGCATTTTCGATAGAGGACGATTTCAAATTGGGGAATGGACAATAACCGTTTTAAGCTGGAAAACATATGGTTAGGGATAATCAAACGGATGTTGGCGACCCGCGGGGTCCAACAAAGACCGAAATTCAATCCTTTGCTGAGCGGGGCATCACAGACTAGTTCTCTTTCTGCCAGATAATGTCTCCTCCTAATATAGTCATATCAACCCGAAGGTCTTCCAACGCATCAGCGGAAAGTTCCAGCGGGTTTTTGTTTAAAACGACCATATCGGCTAGTTTGCCGGGGGTAATACTCCCCTTGGTGGATTCCTGAAATTGAGCGTACGCAGCATTTAAAGTAATCATCTGCAGCGCTTCCAACACCGATACTTTCTCTCCAGCGCCAACGATTCGGCCGCGTGCACTTTTTCTTGAAACAGCTGCTTTGATTGCTGTGAGGGGATTGGGTGGAACGACAGGGCAATCCGAGCTGCCTGCAAGTTTGATATCGTGTGATAGCAATGTTTTAAAAGGATACAGATGCTCAAGCTGATTTTGCGGTACCGTTTCGAGATAGCGGTCTCCGTTGTATAATATAAATGGGGGTTGGCTTACAACAGTCATTCCCAGGGATGCAATCTGTTTTGCAAGTGCAGGGGGGCAGACCGAACAGTGTTCAATTCGATGACGATGGTTCTCTCGAGGCCATCTCTCAAGGGCAAGTGCGACGGCCCTGCAGGCAGCTGCAATTGAATCCTCTTCAATGGCATGGATAGCGACCTGCATCCCTGTGCAATGGGCTTGCATGACGATCTCATTCAGGCTATTCTGTGAGGGATGAAGCTGACCCGCCGTCTGATCCAAAACGATTTTAACAGCACCCTGCTGCAAATGGCTTTTATCTTCATATTCAGGAAGGTGCTCCTGATAGCGGTTCTTCAGGTCTTTGCAAGAGCGCATGATGTTTACCCTTGGTTGAAGGCATCCAGATTTTTTCCAGGCAGAAAGCAATTCCCATCGTCTTGAATCATTGCGGCTTGAAGCATCCTGAATACTGGTGATACCGAGTGAAACAAGCTTTTGATTGGCCTGTCTCGTCCCTTTTTCCAAATCATCTGGAGAAATCATGGGAATTCGATCTGCCAGAAGATCGGACATTTCATACAAGAGTCCGGTTGGTTCGCCATTTGTTAAATCCCGATCTATCCATCCCCCGTCTGGATCCCCTGTCTCTTGATGGATGCCAGCCAGCTTGAGCGCCAGACTATTTAGCACGCAGGCGTGCCCTGAGCGATGCATAAGCCTGACAGGATGATTTGGTGTTGCCAGGTCGAGGTCCCACCGGATTGGATGCCGTTTTTCCGCGAGATAAAATTCATTATACCCTCTGGCAAAGATCCAGCTGCCTGGGGGGCTTTGCTGGGCCGCCTTGTGTAAGTTTGATTGAATATCCGCGATGGAACGAACACCATTACCGGGGCTTAAGTCCAGTGATACAAAGCTTTTAACATAAGAAACCAAATGCATGTGAGCATCGATAAAACCGGGTACCACTGTTTTCCCACCGCAGTTAATCAGGTCGGTGTTTTTGGTTACCCGTTTTTTCCAGTCTTTTCCAAGTCCGATTGCGGTGATCTTGTCAGATTCGACAGCAACCCAGGATGCTTTTCGGAAATGTGCATCCAAGGTGACAACATCTGCATTGAACAAAAGGCGGTTGCGATGGGATGGTGACATATGATCCTGGAACCTGACCGGATTTATTCGTTCGCCTTTGTCAAAAGAGATGACGTGCGGGAAAGGGGTATCAGGCCGGGTTACAATGAGATATTTTATTTTTTCAGTCTGTTAGCTTTTATTTCCTAACCAGAAATTGAAGAGATTTATCTTTCAAAAGACACTCAACAGGTACCTGAATGGTACACTCTCGTCAGTATTCTGTC
>Ga0208904_1000757_pt1 | contig 24811 bp, 24 predicted proteins | sample AntAceMetag02UKB_FD_184774 | JGI IMG/M metagenome (GOLD analysis project Ga0208904, IMG submission 184774) | Saline lake microbial communities from Ace Lake, Antarctica - Antarctic Ace Lake Metagenome 02UKB (SPAdes) (version 2) | ecosystem: Environmental > Aquatic > Non-marine Saline and...
TACACTTCCTTTTACAAAGTCGTAGCTGTCGGAAACATTGAATGATATTTCTTCTTTGGTTTCAGTTGTTGTGTTGTATCCGCATGGAGGGAATATATCTGTTATTGTTGGTGGGTGGTTTGATGGGGTTAGGGATATTTCTAAGTCTTTACTTTTCATGTTATTTATTGAGAATTTGAAATGTTTGTAATCATCGGTTTTATCGAGGTCAGCTTGAGTTATTGTCCAAATTCCTATTAGGTCTGGGGTTTGGACTATTCCAGTTATATCTGTTATTTTATCATCTGCAGCTCCCCAACCATTTGTCCAAAAATCATCATCTTCGTATATTGAGAAGGTCGTGTCAGCAGAAGCTTCTCCGTTTTTGTAAACCATGAATACGGTGTTGCCTATGTTTGCGTTGGTTATTACAGTTCCTGAGAGGTCTTGCCAGAATACGTAGATTGGGTCTATGCAGCCTAGAGTTGGGTTGCAGATTTTTTCTATGGCTGTGCAGTCTTCTTGAACCCAGCTATCTGACGAACTACAGGTATTGTCTGAGCATGAGAATTGAGTTTCTTCTTTTTCGTAAATATTTCCTGTGCAGTTGGTGTTTTCGGTGAAGCCATCTGTGCCACAATGGATAGATTTTGTGCATTGGACACAATCTTCAACTCCATATTTGCAAATGGGTGTAGTGCCAGTGCATTCTGTGGTGCTTAAGATGGTAACAGTACCGTCACAATTATCAGTGGCTGCATTGCAAGATTCTGTTCTTCTTCGGAGCGCATTAGTATCAGAATCGATGCAGAAATAATATTCACTTGGAGCATCGCATCCACAATCGGTAGCGCAACTTAAACAGCCTTCTCCTGGGTCGCAATTGCCGTCTCCGCAAGTAGGGCAGGCTCCACAATCGGTTGAGCATGTTGAGCAGTCTTCTCCGTCAGCTGGTTCACAAGAACCATCCCCACAGAGAGGTTTTATGTAAGGGTATCCGTTATTTATGCTTGGATTTGCAAAGCTCCATACATCGGTGTCCCAATTTCTATATATCCAAGGCCAAGGAAAACTTGTGTCTCGTGGAGTACCTTTCATAAAAACACTAGCAAATCCATATACATTATCACCGCAAGGGTATCCAGGAATTTCAGTACCGCAGTTATAACCTGAATAAAGATCACTGTCCCAATAGCTGTAGGATATTCCTGCCCCACCGGGATATGGATTATCGCCCATAATTCCTCCAGAAGTTCCAGAAGTAGAAATGGTGACTGCGAAATAATTATGAGTAGAACCAAAACCACCATGAACAGATGCGTAAGAACTTATAAGTCCACCAACTGCTCCTCCATTATTACTTGTTAAACTTCCTCTTGCATGAGAATCTGCAACATAAATCTTCGTGGCTCCAGTAGCTTTTCCAATAAGTCCACCAACTCCTCCTCCGCTATTAATGTTTCCATTGAAATAAGATCTAAGTATTTTATCAGTTTGAAAATCATTCGTCCATCCCACAGTATATCCAATCAATCCACCAGCATTATCTCCACTATTAATATTTCCTTCAAAATGTGAATCATAAATATGTGCCCATCCAGGTTCAGCCCCCATTCTAATAATTCCAACAAGTCCTCCGACATTGCAGTCTCCATTAATATTTCCTTCTACATAGGAATTTGTTATATCTATTCTTCCTCCACTATTGTCACCAAGAAATCCTCCAACGCCATTCCATCTACAATCTCCTCCACCAATAATATTGACATTAGTTAATTTTAAATTTTTTATATAAAGCCAATACCCATCGTCGATTGCACCTAAATCACCAAATAATCCAGCACTTTCAGTTGGTCTATTAATATTTAAATTATCAATTATATGGCCTTTACCATCAAGAGTACCACTAATTGTAAGAGGGGCAAAATTTGCAATTACACTACAATCAATATCGTTTCCTAAAAAATAATCCCATTGAACACTGGCGTCATGGTTTCCAATAGCCTGTAATTCATTACAGTCATTGATTTCTGTTGCCGCACTGACATTTGTGATTAAGAATATTCCGAATAAAACAATTAAGGTGAATTTTCCTAGTCCCATCTTTGTGAGTTAGAGGGAGTTGGCGTTTATAATATTATTGGGTTGGTGCGATTAGGTAGATTTTTAACGGGTGAAATGTTCTTGATAATATGGTAGAGATTAAGACAGATAGGTTGTTGTTGAGGTCGTATCGTGAGGGGGATGCGGCTCGTGTAGCGGAGATTGCGGACAATAAGAAGATAGCGCGGAATCTTACTGAGGTTTTTCCTCATCCTTATACTTTGGAGTCGGCTGAGAAATGGGTTAAGATTGCTAGTGGTGAAGATAAGGTAGATAGTCATTTTGTTATTGAGTACGATGGGGAGATGATTGGGACGGTTTCGGCTGCGCCTAGAGATGGTATTCGTGAGGGGACGGCTGTTGCTGGTTATTGGCTTGGTGAGGATTATTGGGGTAAGGGTTTTGGGACTGAGGCTTTTCGGGCGGTTGTTGATTATACTTTTGAGAAGCTTGGTGTTCGGCGGATTGAGGCTGGGGTGTTTTCTTGGAATGCTGCTTCGGGGAAAATTTTGGAGAAGTGTGGGTTTGTGAAAGAGGGTTGTACTAGAAATTCTGTAATTCGTTTTGGTGAGATTTGTGATGAGTGGACTTATGGTTTGCTTCGGGAAGATTGGGAGGCACAAAAAAATGGTTAGAGTAAGATATTCGTTTGGATGTAGGCATACTGGTCGGATTGCGAATATTAAGAAGCAGCGGGGGAAGTATCCGGATGTTATGAAAGATGTAGTTAGAATTTCGGATATAGTTCTTGAGATTTTGGATGCGAGGTATATTGAGGAGACGCGGAACTTGGCGGTTGATTCGAATAGTGTTTCTTATGATGTTTCTTTGAAGGGTAAATCTGTTGGTGTTTCTAATAAGGTTTATGATTCTTTGGAGGGTAAATCGGTTGGTGTTGGTGGGTTGGAGAATGTTAGTGTTGCTCCGATTCCGATTAATTCTTTTAGAGATTTAGCTAATAGTTCTATTCCTGTAAAAAGTGTGGGTATGCCTACGGGAACTAATTTGGAAATGTTAGATGTGATCCCTCCTGCGTCAATTGTTGAGCCGAATAGTTATTGGCATATGGGTTTTGTTAATTATGCAGGAAATAGTGCGGAGGTTGTAGGTTATGCTGAAAACTCGAATCGGGACGGAGGGATTCCTAATAGAGTAGGTCAAATGGTTGGGAGATATTTAGAGACAATTGGAGATGGTAATCGTCCACATGATGTCTGGACTGTAGAGGATGTTGATAAGGATGGAATTATTGCAACTTATGATACTGTTCTGAACAGGTTAACATTTGATCCTGATGATAATTTTTATTTTTCAAGTAATATAATGTTTGGATCAGATAAGGTTTATGGTGATGTAAGTCAGTTGCCTATATTTGTAACTTCTGGGTCAGTTTACCTTCCTGAGATGGAAATTGATGATAGACCTTCGAGAACTGGTCCTGCTGATATTAGTGATTTGGTTGCGATGGCGGAGAATTGGCTTGGACAGGATTGTCATCCTTATGATAACAATGATTGCAATGGAGCTGATTGGGGCTATGATGGGAAGGTTGATTTGAATGATTTGAGTAGACTTTCTGAGAATTGGGATCCTGATTACGTTTCCGAATAGAAAAAATTAAATAGACTGAAAACTATAATTAACTATGAAAAAATCAATGAATCTTGTTGATCGAGTCAAGAATGGCACGAGGACTTTTGGGGCTGTGGTTGCGATTGGTTTGGCTATTTTGGCTTATAGTCCTAAGGCTGAGGCTACTCTTATCCCAATTAATAGTTTTGCTGATTTAGCTAATAGTTCTGTTCCTATAAAAAGTGTGGGTATGCCTACGGGAACTAATTTAATGGTACGAGACCCCCTTACTTCTGTAGATTCGATAGTTGAAGCAGGGAGTTATTGGCATATGGGTTTTGTTAATTATGCAGGAAATGACGCGGAGGTTGTAGGTTATGCTGAAAATATTCATAGTGATTCAGGGATTCCTAATCGAGTAGGTCAAATGGTTGGGAGATATTTAGAGACAATTGGAGATGGTAATCGTCCACATGATGTCTGGACTGTAGAGGATGTTGATAAGGATGGAATTATTGCAACTTATGATACTGTTCTGAACAGGTTAACATTTGATCCTGATGATGCTTTTTATTTCTCTAAAGATATTGAGTTTAATGGTATTCAAGGAGACGTAAGTCAGTTGCCTATATTTGTAACTTCTGGGTCAGTTTATCTCCCACAAATGACGATTGTTCCAGAACCAGCAACTCTTGGGCTTTTGGGCTTAGGTGCAGGAGCTTTGGCTTTTGGGAGAAAAAGGAAGTATGTTGAATCCAAGGTTGTTGATAAAAAATAATTCCTCATAATCTTTATAAACTTCTTATCTCTATAATGTCATGAGGTTGATGATATTTGTTTTATTGGGGTTATTTTTTGCTAGTTTTGCTAGTGCGATTATTCTTGATGATTGCGATGATAATATGGTAGCTTATTGGCAGATGGAAGGAAACGCGGATGATAGTTTTGGGAGTCATGATGGAAGTGGTTTTCCAGGCACTAGTGTAGGATTTATCGTTGGTAATGCAGCAGATTTTATTGATGGGACTCAGATGATTAGTATTAGTGATACTGGGCAGGTGCTAGACCTTCATGGAGGGGGAGGATTTACCATTGAGTTTTGGGTATCGAAGGATGAGTTTGCATTGCCTTCAGATACATTTTTATTGAATAAAGGGAATTATAATATTAAGTGGACTGCGAGTGATGAGATTGAAGCAACCGTCAATGGAGTTACTATTACTTCAGACCCTCTTGTTCCGGGTACGAGTTATTACATAGTCTTAACATGGCAGTTGGCGGCGGAGAATTTGAGTCTTTATGTTAATAATGCGGTTGAGGATTCGGCGATTTTGGTTGACTCTGGGATTTCTTCGGATGCGCTGGAGATTGGTGAGAACTTTGAGGGATTGATTGATGAGGTTGCGTTTTATAATACTTCTTTGGGTTCGTCGACGGTTTCGAGTCATTTTAGTAAGTCGGGTGGTGGTTTGGATTATTGTTATGTTGCGCCTGTTGGTGAGGGTGGTACGGGGGGTATCGGTGTTGAAGTTACTGTTTCTGGTTGTGCTTTTAGTGATGGGGTAAATTTGGCTCCTGGAACTTGTTCTCAAGATGGGTATAAATATTGTGGGGGTTCTCCTGATTTGAAGGGGTATAATACTATGGATGATATGTATGGATGTTCTCTTGGTGATGAGGATGGTTATACATCTGGGGCTAGGCAGTGTTGTCCTCAAGGGTATCTTTGCGATTTGGACGAGGAAGATCCTCTTACATGTGTTTTAGTTTTGGATGTGGTTGATTGTACTACTTTCTCAGATAGTGGGGCTTGTTCCACGAATGGATGTTTTTGGCTTGGGGGGGAAGAGGGATGTGTAGATAATCCTAGGGAGTATAGTTGTAGTTCTTATAATCTTGAGAGTGATTGTGTGGCGGATGTTTGGAATTTAGGGAGGGAGGGAGTTGGTTCTGAAGTTTGTGGGACTGGTTTTTTTGCTGCTGAGGCGAGTTATTTTGTCCCTTTTACTTTGTGCGGATGTGTTTGGGCTGAGGAGAAGTGTAGTTTAAAGTATACTGTGGAAACAGATTTTTATTCTACTGAACCATCTACTAATTATCCTTTTAGATCGTTTAATTGTTCTACTACTTTTGATGTTGGCGACTGTTTGGATGGTGAGAGATTTGTTAGTTGGAATGCTAGTGCGATTGAGAATAGTACTTCTTTTAGTGCTGATCAAAGTGCGGTCGTTGTTGCTGCGGGTTGTGTGAGTGGTAGTTGGACGAGGTTTTGTGGTCAGCCGCTTACGAAGTTGCCAGGGTTTAGTTTGTTTGCTTTGATTTCTAGTTTGGGTTTTATTGGGATGTTTTATTTTTTTAGAGAGAAGAAGAAGTTGTAGGGTTTATTTGTGGAACAACGAAATTTATAAATGGGTTTTTGGTTTTGGTGTTATGGGTTCGATTAAGATTGATGTGATGAGTTGGAAGAAGTACGCGGATGCAGTCGGGGATGGGAATCCGATTCATAGGTTTGATAGTGCTGCTAAGAAATATAATTTGCCTAGGAAGATTGCACCTGGGATGTATATTGCTTCTTTTATCCAGGGAGACGAGCTTATTTCTAGTGTTAAGTCTATAAAATTTTCTGGTAATGTTTTTGGTGGGGATGAGCTTGATATTTCTGAGACCTTGAAGATTGGAAGAGGGAAGGATTATGTTTTTAGAAGAGGGGATGAAGTGGTTTGTGAAGTTAGGGGTGTTAAGTTTGGTGCGCCGAGTGGTGCTGGGAAACCACTAGAGGATGTGCTTTATACTTATGAGACGGAGATTAGTCAGAATAGAATTAATTTATATTTGGAGTCTATGAATCATGAGGGATTGATTTCGGTGCCTGGGATGTTTTTGGCTTCGCTTTCTGCTCCTGCTTTGTTGGAATATGGAGCTGAGAGTGGTTTTACAGGGGTTCATGCATCTCAGAGTTTTACTTCGCATGAGGCGTATAAGCCTGGACTTGTTAAGATTTTAATTGGGGATAGAAGAGATAAGGGACCTTTGAGTTTTTTTGAGATGAGGGCTGTTCGAGATGATAAGATTATTGCTTCTATGAAGGCTGGGACAATTCCTCTTGCTGCTTAATTATTTGACCTTAAACTGGGCTTGCCATCTATATTTGTAAGGTCCGATGTCGCCGGCTTTTCTTATTTTGATTTTGTCTATTTTATTTTTTGTGTCTTTTTTGATTTCATTTAGGACTTCTTCTTTTGTTCCGAAGCCGTGATAGAAAATTGTTGTTCCTTTTTTGGAAAGTTCTAGTGCGGTTTTTAGGAAGGTTTCTTTTAGGTTTGGTCGGGGCATTAGGATAATATCATATTTTTGTTTTGTTGGGATTTTTTTTGCATCTCCTTTTTTTAGTGTTATAAATTTTTGGAGTTTGTTTAGGGCTATGTTTTTCTTGGCGTCGAGATTTGCTTGTTTGTTGAGTTCGTTTGAATATATGTGGAAGGTTTTGTTTGCTTGTTTTAATTTTTTGGCGATGACGATTGGGTAGGGCGCGATTCCTGCGAACATGACGAGAATCTTAGAGTTCTTCTTTGTGAGTTTTACTACTTCGTCTGCTATGACTTTTCTTTCGTTTGATAATCTTGGTGAGAAGTAGGATTTGTCGACGTCGAATTTGAAGATGCAATTGTTTTCTTTGTAGGTTGCTTGTTTTGTTTTTATTCCTGCGAGGTGTTTTGTTTTTAAGGTTCTTAATTTTCCAGAGAAGCCCTCGGTTTTTTCTAGGACGGTTTTAACTGTTTTATTTTCTTTTAGAAATTTTTTTGCTTTGAGTTTTTTTGTTATCCAGAGAGTTCGTTTTGGGAATTTTAGGATTGCGATGTCGCCCACGATGTCTTGAGGGATTTTTTTCATATAGTTAGTTGTTGGGGAAATTTTATAAAGCTTGTTGCTTAAGGTATTGTATGGTGAAAAAGAAGGTGAAAATGAAAGGTTCTAAAAATCCTTGGTTTAGGGAGAGACAGGGTCACAAGAAAGGTTGGAGTTTTGTTCCGATTAATTGGAAAGGTTGGTTGTCTCTTGCAGTTTTAATTATTCTTAATGTGTTTGCGGCTTTGTATTTTGATTTGAATGTTATTGAGGGGAAAAGATGGGCTAAGTTTGGAGTTGTGTTTTTGCTTTCTATTTTAGTATTTATTTTAATTGCGCAAAGGAAGACACAAAATGTTAGTGCGAGCAAAAAGTAGCTTCAGAGAAGCTTCATGTTTTCATTTTGGGAGAAGAATGAAAAAAGTAACTTTATATATGGTTAAATCTTGTTTTTTTGATGACTCATAGGTTTTTGGAGCATATCGCGGATGTGAAATTCCGGGCGGAAGGTTCTACGATTGAGGAGATGTATAGTTCTGCTGCGGATGCTTTGAATGAGACGATTCGTGGAGATATTAAGATTCTTGAACAAGAGGAAGAAAGTTTTGAAGTCGAGGGTCCTGATTCGGAAGTTTTGCTTTATAATTTTCTTGAGGAGTTTTTGTTTTTATTGGATGCGAAGGAATTTTTGGTTGCAGGTATTAAGTCGATTGAAGTCGAGGGGGATAAGATTAAGTGTACTGTTTTGGGAGACAAAGCGGAGAATTATGTTTTTACGAATGATGTTAAGGCTGTGACTTATAGTGGGATGATTATTGGCGAGGGGCATGGGAAATTTTTCTGTGAAGTTGTTCTAGATGTTTGAGTATAATTAATTTTATAAGTTGTTTGTTGTTGTTTTTTCTATGGGATTAGATTTGAGTGAACTTGATGCGATAGTTTTAGATAAAGAGAGTGGGCGTGATATTGGAAGGGGGCCGTTTCTTTTGACTCCCGAAAAATTTATTGATTTATTGAATAGTGGGATAGCACAAAATGCAGATTTGAATAATCTAATTCATTCGGGAAGCGAGGGTTATTTTCATATTGCGGGATATAAAGGTGTTGATTTTTTGTCATATGGTCCTAATAATATTTATGATGTTTAGTAAGGTTTATTAGTTTTGTTTTGAAATTATTAATATGGAGATTAAGAAGATTAGCGATGTTGAATGGGAGATTCCTGCGGAGGATGGTATGAATGTTCCGGGGCGGATTTTTGCTAGCGAGGAGCTTATGAGTTTGATTAAAGATGATAAAAGTTTGGAACAAGTTATGAATGTTGCGAAGTTGCCAGGGATTTTGCGGGCGTCGTATGCTATGCCGGATATGCATCAAGGTTATGGTTTTCCTATTGGTGGCGTCGCTGCTTTTGATATTGATAAGGGGGTGATTAGTCCTGGCGGGGTTGGTTATGATATTAATTGTTCGGTTCGATTGTTGAAGACGAATTTGGTTGAGAGCGATTTGGTTGGTAAAGAGCAGGAAATTGCGCATTCGCTTTTTAGAAGTGTTCCTTCGGGTGTTGGTCGTGGAGGGAAGTTGAAGTTAGATAAGAAAGAATTGGATGACGTTTTAGTTGGTGGGGCGCAGTGGGCGGTTGAGAAAGGTTATGGTTTTGAGAGGGATTGGAAGCATATTGAGGAAGAGGGGAAGTTGGGCGGAGCTAATCCTGATGATGTTTCGCAGAGGGCTAAAAGTCGAGGAATGCCTCAGCTTGGTTCGCTTGGGGCTGGGAATCATTTTTTAGATGTGCTTATTGTTGATGAATTATTTGATGAGAAGATTGCAAAAGTTTTTGGTTTGGAAAAAGGGCAGGTAGTTATTTTAATTCATTGTGGTTCTCGAGGGCTTGGGCATCAGGTTGCTTCGGATTATATCAAGTTGATGGATGAAGAATATGGACATCCGGATTTTGATAGGGAGTTAGTTAATGCTCCGATTAAAAGTGAGCTTGGGAAAAAGTATTTGTCGGCTATGAATTGCGCGGCGAATTTTGCTTTTGCGAATAAGCAGTTGATTACTCATTGGATTCGTGAGGATATGAAGCATTATTTCCCGCATTTTGAGGCGGAGGTTGTTTATGATATTTGTCATAATATTGCGAAGTTTGAGAAGCATGGAAGTAAGGAAGTTTTGGTTGTGAGGAAGGGGGCGACGAGGTCGTTTGGTTCTGGGAGGGTTGAGATTCCTGAGGATTATAGGAAGGTCGGTCAGCCTGTTTTGATTCCGGGTTCGATGGGGACGGCGAGTTATGTTTTGTGTGGGACTAAGGAAGCTGAGTTGAAGAGTTGGGGGAGTTGCGCTCATGGGGCTGGGCGGGTTAGAAGCCGGAGTGAGGCACATCGGAAGATGAGTTTTGAAGATGCGAAAAAAGATATGGGAAAGAGGGGAGTGTTTGTTGAGTTTGGTGGGCAGAAGGGAATGGTAGAAGAGTCGCCGTTTTCTTATAAAGATGTTGATGAGGTTGTTCGAGTTTCAAGTGAGGCTGGGCTTGGGAAGAAGGTGGCGAAGATGGTTCCTAAATTGGTTATTATTGGTTAGATTTAAATACTTTATTTTGTTGTGGGTGTTATGAAAAAGTAGCTTCGAAGAAGCTTCATGTTTCATTTTGTTAAATGGAGATTAAAAAATGAAAAAGTTGTGGTTGTTTTTGATTGTTGGAATGTTTTTGATTGGGATTGTTAGTGCTGCAACGGTTGTTGATTTAAATGAAGAAGGGGAAATTGTAGTTATGACTCCTCCTGTAATTGTTGGATATCAGGATGAATTTGGAGAGATTCATTCTGGAGAACCTCCTGAAGGTTTTTTTGATGATGAGGGGGTTTCAACTTCTGATGAAATTTCTCTAAAACAAATAATAATTTCGATGATTATTGGGTTCGTGATAGTAATTCTTATTTTGATTATAATTATCTTTTTTTTGAGAAAAAATAAGAAGAGAGGTAAAAAATGAAAAGAATGTTGATTTTTGTGTTAGTTTGTTTTTTATTTACAGGGTTTGTAAATGCTGAAAATGTGTTTCGGGTTTCTTCAGTAAGTAATGCTCATGTAGGAACTTTAACTGGTTCAAGTTCTTCATATCTTTATATTAATTTAGATAAGGATATTGTTCTTGATGGTGCTCATGATTTTTGGTTGTCTGATACAAATAATGCTCATACTTCAACATTTTCAGTAAGTCCTTATTTTGGAATTGATTTTGGACAAAGATATAAAAATTGTGCATTGCAATCTTCTAAAAGTTGTCCTACAACTGGGAGTTGGGAATGTATTGTAGAATTATCTGGAGCAACAAATGCTCATGTTTCTGGTTGTGGACAAAATGATTATAATTGGTTTTGTTGTGAAATTGATTTTTGTGGTGATGGTGTTTGTGGAGATGACGAAACTTTTGATGATTGTCCTGGTGATTGTCTTCCAGGTTGTGGTGATGATGAATGTACTGCTGGGGAATGTTCTTCATGTCCGGATGATTGTACTCATGAGAACTGTTGTGGTGATTTTCCATCAGGAATTTTAGGAGATGGGACTTGTGATATTGATTTGTTTGATAAAGATGAAACTTGTGGTAATTGTCCTGGAGACTGTGGGGCTTGTGAATGTACTGTTGATACAGATTGTATTGAGCATTATTTTAAAGAACCAGTTGAAGGAAAAGATTCTATTTGTAAGGAAGGGGATTCTTATCAATTAATATATGATGATCCAACTTGTTCTGTTGAGGGGGATTGTGTTTATCCTCAAATGTATGGTATTACTCTTTGTAATATTGTTTTTGGGTGTGATGATGCGACAGGGGGATGTTATACAAGTGATCCTTCTCCTGTTGTATGTGTAGATTGTCCGGCAATGAAAGATATTAGTTATGACTGTAGTGGGGACCAACCAACAAAGACATATACTCCTCAAAGTTGTAGTAGTCCACCTACTTGTGTTACGGGAACTGAAACAACTGTAAATAATGGTGGTGTATGTCAATATGGTTGTATAGTTGGAGGTTCTAGTCCATCAACTTGTGAGGATGCTCCTCCTGAGCCTCTGGTTGTTTCTCTTGAATGCGGGGCGGATTTTACTATAGGGACGACGACTGAGATTAGTGTTACAGCTTCGGACCCGGATGGTGAAATCACGGGAAATGTTACTGTCGATGGAATAAAGATTATGGACTTTACGAATGGATATAGTGCTGTAGACTATACTTGGGAATTGGCGGGGAATCTTCGGGTTGAATTTTTTGCGGTTAAAGGGGATGGTTCTTTAGTGAGGAAAATTGCAAATGTTATGGTGACTGATAGTTCTACTGCGGATTATGTTGCGGCGTGTATTGATAGTCCTGTGGACTTTAGTGATATTGCTTCGAGCAAAGTGTGGTTTGATGCAAGTAGTTCAAGGGGGTTGAGATGTGATGAGGGAGTTTGTGATGAGGTTGGTGTTGAAGGATTAATGTTCTATTGGAATTTCAGTGAGGAAGAGTTGGTTAAGCTGGATCATGATGGTTCTGAATCTGAAGCTTATAAATTTCATGTGAACTTCGCTACGGAAAGAATTCATAATTGGGCTAAGTTGGATCTCAAGATGAAATAATTTGTTATGTTTCTGAATAATTTCTCGTAATCTTTATAAACTTCTTATCTCTGTAATGTTTATGAGGTTGATGATATTTGCTCTTGGTGTTTTGTTGTTGGTTGGTTTTGTTAGTGCGGAGGATGTTTCTCCGACGCGGGTGGATTTTACCTTACCTGGATGTGTTTTGCCTGGTGATGGGGGAGTTATTGCTGCAGGGGCTTGTTCTTCTGATGGAATGTGGTATTGTGGGGATGCGACTGGGAGTTTGATTTTATATGATACTCTGGGGCGTGATCCGTTAATACAGAGTAATGGAGGATGTATTATGGAAGATTCGAATTATCAACCTCAAGATGAGATGGATAGGTGTTGTCCTGGAGGGTATGTGTGTAATGACCCTGGCGATGAGCTTGGATATTTTGTATGTAATTTGAATCCAAATGATTGTGTAAATATTACTGATCGGGAGGAGTGTAGGGTGGCTGAATGTTATTGGCTTATAGATGAAGGAATTTGTGTAAGTAATCCGTTAGATTACAGTTGTAGTATTTATAAATCTAAGACTTCTTGTGAATTGGATGTTCGGAATGTTGGGACGGAAGGTATGGGGACAGATATTTGTGGGACTTATTTTTTTGCGGATAATCAACAGTATACTATAGATTCTTGTGGGTGTGATTGGAATAATACTGCTCAGGAGGAGGGGGACTATTGTGTTTTAGGATATGATACTGCTACAACTTTTTATGGAGATGAAGAGAATAGATTTAGATGTCTGAAGGATTTTAATACTGGGGAATGTATAGATGGTTTTGAGAAAATTACTTGGGGGGTGAGTCAGACAGATCTTCAGGGAGATTGGGGCTCTCCTGAATATGTTCCTATCCCTCTTGCAGTTCTCGTGGAAGATGGATGTGTTGCTGATAATGTGGGTATCATGAGGGATTGTGGCGAGATGATTATTAGGTTGCCTGGGTTTAGTTTGTTTGCGTTAATATCTTCGTTAGGAATTATTGGATTGGTTTATTTTTGGAAACGGGAATAAAAACATTTATAATCTTTGAATTCCTTGTTGTTTTATGAGGGGTGTGATTGCGAGTTTGTTTGTATTTTTGATGATTTTTAGCTTTGCTGTTGCGGGAAGTAGTTCTTCGATTCAGACTAATTTTTATGTTCAAGATGAAGAGGTGGCTGATAATTCTGGAGGGGATGCGACTGATACGAGTTCTTTGCAGACAGAGTGGTTGTCGAGGATTATTTATTGGTCTATGATTATTATTGCTTTTGCGATTTTTGTTAAACTTTTGAAAATAGCTGGCAGAAAAAAATCTAAGTCTAAGAAATCTAAGAAGAGAAGTCGGCGGAAGAAATAGTAACTTTGTCGTATTATTTGCCTAGAAAACCAAGGTTTTCTGTGGCTTCACTTTCCTATTGGGATAGTCCGCTTACGCTCGGTATTTTTATAAACTCTTTTTGCTAATATATTCTATGAAAAAGGTCGGGGTGATTTTGTTATTGGTGTGCGTGATGATGGTAATGGTTTCGGCATCTGTAGAAGTTACTGATTATAATTTTGAAAGTTCTTATTTTCCATCTGAGTTGATTTCTGGAAGGATGAATATTTTGATTGTGGGAGAGGATTTAAATTCAGAGTTGACTTCGAGCGATGGTGATTCTATTGTTCTTAAAGATTATTTGAATGATAATGGAGTTAGATATTATTGTTCTCCTCCTGATTGTTCTAACAATTATGATATTGTCTTGGGTTCGGGCGATGAAACTTTTCTTTTTGGGTCAAGTCCAGTTTATATGGGATTCGTTTTGGAGGGGGAAAATATTAATGTAAGTGGGCTTAGCTTTGATATTGAGAGTGATTTTGATAGTGGTACTCATAGGCCATTGTCTATTGATTTTTTTGAAGGGGAGAGGTGGGAATTTAAGGATTTTTCTAATATTTTTTCTCAACGGTATTGGGGATGTTATGATAATAGTGTTGCGGAACTTAGTTCTTTTTTTGTTGGAACTTCGCGTTATTGTGAAATGATTACTCTTCCTGATACTAATATGGTTTATGTTGGGGCAAATGTTAGTGGGATTGATGATAAAAATTTGACGATGTTGATTTATCCAGAAAATGGGGGAGGATATCTTGGGTGGTGTGATTTTAATCCTAATGATTTTGAAGAATGTAGGATAAATGCTAGTTTAGAGGCTGGGAAATATAGGGTTTGTGTTAAGGCGGATGAGCGTACAAATTATAAGATTTATACTGAAGCTTCTGGAGCTACTTGTGGTTTTGTTTTTGATAATGGTCCGGAGAGTAGCGTGAAGGATTATTCTATTTCTGCGAGGGTCGCACAGTATGCTGGTGCTGAATCTTTTAGTTTCTCTGATTTAGATTTTGGGGAAATTGTGGAGGCTGCTAATGACTTATTGATTGAGAGATATGAGCGAGACTGTTCTGATACTTGTGTTTTGCCGATGGCTTTTTCTGGACTTCCTCAATCAGTTAGAATTTCAAATGTTAATTTAGATTATACTGTCGGAGGAGAATCTTATTCTTTAAATGAAATTTCAAGTTTGGAAGCGATTCCTTCAACTGTTGATTTTAAAGGGATTCTTGATTTGAGTTTGACTGGATTTAATATTTCTGGTCCTGGGAGTTATAGTCTTTTTTTGGGTGGGCAGAAACTTTTTGAGGGGGAGATTAAACAGGTTCCTGCGCCAGTTATTACTTCGCTTTCTCCGAGTAATCCTCCGGCTGGAGTTCCAGTTACCTTTTATGTTGGTGTTGAATTTGATAATTCAAATGCTTCTTTGACTTATACTTGGGAATTTGAAAATAGTTCTGTTGAGACTACTACTAAGAATTCTGTGGTTCATACTTTTGCTCAGATAAAAAATTATTCTGTTATCGTCGAAGTTAGTGCTGGGGGGAATTTGACATCTGAGAAAGAATTTATCGTCGAGACGGTTAGTCCGACCGAGGCTGTGAATGCAAATCTTATTACTCAAAGGGAAAATTTGAATGTAGTTAAATCAAAGTTGGAGGATTTTCCGGGATGGTATAGTTCTGAATTGGAGGAACTTATTAATTATAATTATTTTGAGGGGGAGTTGGCTAGACTGGAGCAGGCTTATAATATTTCTAATACTGGGGAAGATATTTTAGAAATCGCTGAGGATTTGTATTCTTTGAATTTTCCGACTGATGTATTTGTTAAGGGGGAGGCAGTGTTTGAAACTCTTACTCAGATGGAAGATATTGACCCGCAGATTATTTTGGATTTTGCAGGAGGTTCGAGTTATGCAGATTTGAATGAATATGTTGATCCTATTTTGAGGTGGCAGACACAAATGATTTTAAGTAATATTTTAACTAAGGAAATTTCTGTCGCTTGGTTGGATGGAAGTACTGACGCGATATTTAGAACTTATCGTTATAGTATTACTTCTCACAGTGACGATGAAAGTTATTTAATTATTAAACGGCCGTTTCTTGAATTATTTTTTGAAGGGGATGTTGGGGCGAGAGAAGTAGGGGAGGATAATACTGTGATTGTTTTTGATGCAGGAGAGAATAAAGTTTTTGAATTTTATTATAAGAATCCGGAGGAAACTCCTTTTTTTGTTTCGCCGAAGTTGAGTAAACTTGTTATTGAAGCTAGCATTGATGAGACTTGTAATTTTAATTTAATTTGTGAAAAAGAATTTGGGGAGAATCCTAAAACTTGTCGTAGCGATTGTAAGCCTACGAGTCGTATGATTCTTTATATTATCTTGTCGGTTATTTTTGTGTTTATTTTTTATACTCTTCTTCAGATTTGGTATAAAAGAAATTATGAAGATCATCTTTTTGGTGACCGGCGGCAATTGTATAATCTTTTGATGTATATCGCGAATGCTCGGGTGCGAGGCAAAAAGGATAGTGAGATTCGGAAGGAGTTGAATAAGCAAGGATGGTCTTCGGAAAGATTAACTTATGTGTTTAAGAAATCCCATGGAAAAAGGACTGGGATGTTTGAAATTATTCCTCTTGATAAAATCTCGGCTTATATGAGGAATCGTGCTGCTAAGAAGAAATTTGCTACTGCGCCTCGACAACAAATGAGGAGAAACATTAATAAATCTGAGTTTTAAAGGAGATATATAAGAAGGTAAATTATGATAAAAATAATAAGGAATTTTGCGCGGAGACTTTTCTCTGGAATTTTTAGAAAGAAAGGAGAGATTAAGTTAGGGTTTTATGGTTCTCCAAATGCAGGGAAAACTAGTTTGGCGAATAAAATTTGTCAGGATTGGCTTGGAGAGGATTTGGGGGCGGTAAGTAAAATGCCTCATGAGACTCGGCAAATTCAATTTAAGGAAAAGGTTGTACTTGAGCGAGATGGGCGGAAGGTGGAATTTAAATTGATTGATACTCCTGGAATAGCGACGAAGATTGATTTTGAGGATTTTATGAAATTTGGTTTGAAGAAAAAGGCGGCGCAAGCTCGGGCGAAAGAGGCGACGCAAGGAATTATTGAATCTATTAAATGGTTAGATGATATGGATGCGGTTATCATTCTTATCGACGCTACTGTGAATCCTTATTCGCAGGTTAATATTACTATTATAGGAAATTTGGTGGCTCGAAAGATTCCGGTGTTGATTGTTGCAAATAAGATAGATTTAAAAAAAGCGGACATTAAGAAAGTACAGGGAGCATTCCCAGAATATGAAGTTGTTGGAATTTCCGCAAAAAATGGTGACAATATTGAGGAGTTCTATGAAGAGCTTTTTAAATTGGTGAAGAAAGTATAATAAAAGATGGTTAATAAAAAGAAGAGTGTGAAAAAGAAAGGTAATAAGAAATCTGGAAAGATTAATACGAGAGATTTGACGATTCATTTTATGCCGTATTCAGAGATTGCTCGGGAAGATGCGATTGGGAGGATTAAGAAAATTATGGGGCTCGTGTTGCAGCAGAAGATAATTATTTTACAGGGAAAGCTTAAGCCGGATGAGGAAGTTAGGCTGATTGAAAATTCTATGACTTTGATTGGGAATATTAAGAACTTTCAGGGGATTGAGATTGCGGCGATTTCTGGCGAGGGAGATAACAAAGGATTGTTTAATAAAGTTAGGCATAATCTTGCGAGGATTCTTGTTGGTGAGCAGGATGCGATTACAATAATTGGACCGGCTTCGGTGGTGAAGGAAATTACGCGAGATCCGAAGAAGATAGAGTTGATGTTGCAGCGAAGGTAATATTTAAATAGTCCTTTTCTGTAGTGATTTTATGAGGTTTGATAAAAGAGGAATTAGTGCAATTGTTGCCACTGTTTTGATAATTTTGATTACTGTTGCTGCTGTTGCGATTGTTTGGGTAGCGATTATTCCTATGGTTACAGATAAGTTGGATACTCAGGATTTTGATGTTCAATTGAATGTAGAGACTTCGGGAGGTTATACTGTTTATGATGAAGATGAGGAAAAACTTCTTGTTCGTGTTGGACGAGGTGTTGATGAATCGGTGATAGATAAGTTGAGAGTAATTGTGAGTTTTAATGGGAGTACTTATAGTGAAATTGTTGATGCTCCTGAAACTAACCAATATAAAGTTTATTCATTTAATGTTACAAATTATGTTTCTTTATATGGAATTCCTACTCATGTTAAGGTGGCTCCGTTAATTTTGAAAGCGGGTTCGGTAAAAGAAGGAATGGCTTCTTCTAATGTTGAAATTTCAGAAGGAAAAATTGTTAATGTTGATTCTTATGATTGGGAAATTTTTGGCGAGGGTGTTGATGATGGTGATTTGGGTGGTTGTATTGAGGGTGATGTTCGGGATACGAGTTGTGGTGATGGTGTTTGTGCTTCTACTGGGGAAGAAACTTGTGTTGATGGAGGGTGGGCTAATGATAATTGTGAGGAAGGGGATGCTGCTGATGTGAAAATTTGTAATAATAATATTGATGAGGATTGTGATGGGGTTGATGAGAGTGAGGATTGTGTGCCTTTTGTTGGGTTGATTTCGTGGTGGACGATGGATGATATTGATGATTTAAGTGTTATTGATTATATGGGGGTGAATAATGGGACTATGGTTCCTGTAGTTATCCCTGGAGTTTGTTCTGGTGAGGAGTTGACTTGTGCGTGTATTACTACTAGTGCTGCTTGTGGGGATGTTTCTTTTTGTAAGTGGGATGTATCTTGTGTGGCTAATGCAGGTATTGCTCCAACTTGTGTTCAAATGAGTAGTGAATATAATTGTTGGCTTTCAACAGGTGGGGTGTGTACTTGGGCTGATGGGTCGAGTAATTATCCTGAATATAATGCGTCAGGATTGCATGAAGGGGCTATGGAGTTTGAGAGTGAGGAATGGATAGATTTAGGTCAGGATGCGATAATTGGGAATAGAGATAGTTATAGTATTTCGGTGTGGTTTAAAACAAAGATTGGTGTGGGTACTCAGACAATTTATGGTGAGTTAAATAGTGCTTCTTCAACTGATGCTATTTGGATGGTTGATTTTGGTACTAAATTTTATTCTTTATTTTATGCTGGAGGAAGCACTTCTTATATATCAGGGGGTGAGGCAGTTAATGATAATGAATGGCATCATGTGGTTAGCATTAAAAGAGCTGCGGATGATTATGAGGTTTATTTGGATGGTGATTCGATTGGGACTAAAGACGCTACTTTAGGTAAGCCTATTATAGATAATGTTGGAATTGGTCATGGAAATTTTAGTGGGACTGAGTCTTATTTTGTGGGGAGTATTGATGAATTGATGCTTTATGATAGGGCTTTGAGTGTTAGTGAGATTAATGGTATTAGGAGTTCTTTGTCGGGTTGAGATAGTTTAATAAAGTAATTTTTCTTTTTGTTATTATGAGTTTGAATAGTGTTTTGAAGGAAGAACTTTTGGCGATTTCGCTTTCTCGTGATGAGGTTTTGTCGTTGGAGATGGTTGCTAAGGATTTTATTGGGTCGCTGAAGGCGAAGGGGCTTAAGGCTTTTGTTGGGGGTAGTTTGGCGAAGGGGACTTTGGTTCGAAAGGATGGGAAGCAGGATGTTGATATTTTTGTTGTGTTTGATTATAGCGAGGATATTTTGAAATTGGAGGGTGTTTTGAAGAAGGTGAAGTTGCCTGGTGTTTTTAAAAAAGTGCATGGGTCGAGGGATTATTTTCAGATTGATTGTGGGGAGGTTTTGTTGGAAGTTATTCCTGTTGTGAAAAATCAGGACCCTGAGTTGGCGGAGAATGTTACTGATGTTTCTTTGAGGCATGTTAAGTATATCGTCGGTGAGGTTAAGAAAAATTCGAAGATTGCTGATGAGATTCGTTTGGCGAAGGCGTTTTGTCAGGCACAGAGATGTTATGGGGCGGAGAGTTATGTCAAGGGTTTTAGTGGTTATTCTTTGGAGGTGCTTGTAATTTTTTATGGTTCGTTTGTTAAGTTTTTGAAAGGGATTGGGAAGAATAAGATTGTTGATCCGATGAAATATTTTCGGAGGCGTTGTGATGTTATGAGTGAGTTGAATGCTTCGAAGTTGGTTGGTCCGATTATTTTGGTTGACCCGACTTTTAAGTTTAGGAATATTACTGCTGGTTTGGGTTATGAGACTTTTGGGAAGTTTGCTGAGGTTGCTAAGAAGTTTTTGAAGTCGCCGTCTTTGAAGTTTTTTGAGAGGAAGGGAATTGATGTTGATGGGATGAAGAAATTGAAGGGTGCTTTTGTTGAGATTGATTTGAAGACGGATAGGCAGGAAGGGGATATTGCTGGGACGAAGATGAAGAAGTTTCTTGATTTTTTTGCGAGTGAGTTGGTTAGGAAACAGCAGAAGGTTTTGATGAAGGAGTTTGATTATTCTGGTTTTGGTAAAAAGGCTAAGGGTTATTTGGTTGTTGAGGAGAAGGGCGATATTGAGGTTCGGGGTCCGTCGGTTGGGCTTGAGGAGGCTGTTAAGAATTTGAAGAAGGCGAAGGGTCGGAAAGTTTTTGAGAGGAAAGGTTATTTTTGGGTTAAGGAAAAAGTTAGTGTCGAAAGTATTTTTGATTCTTTGAAGAAAGTTGAGAAGGAAATGGGAGCTGGTGGGAAACTTGTTTAATCTTTCCAAGCTAAGTCAAACATATATACTAGAGAATTTGTAAAAAATGGAGAATTAATCCAAACTCCATAATCGAAATCTTCGTGGACGTTTGTTGGTTTTATTGTGAATATTAATTCTGTTCTGTCTGTGATTATGAATCTTGCGTTGATTGGTTTTGATTTTATTGTAACTCCTAATTTCTTAGATAGTTTTCTTGCTTCTTCTTCGTCATCAGCAATCATAACTTTTATATCAACTTTTCTTTTCTTTAATTTTGTGAATGTATCTTTGAACATTTTTTGTTTTGATAGAAGTTCGTAGGCTGAAGATGTAAGGTATACCATGTTTTCTGCATTTTCCATTAATGTTCGCATTTGTAAATAAAGGTTGCTTCGTCCTTTGATGGAGGTAGAAAGTTCGTGGTTTTTGATTGGTTCAATTCCTGTTTTATGGAGTTCTTGAAGTTCTTTGTATTCGGTTGTTTCTTTTAAATTTGAAAGAGTTTTTATTTTTTCTTCTGCGTGTTTAGTTGTGTTATTTTTTAGTTTTTCGATTACGACTTGTGGTTTTACTGCAATGTATTTTACAGGTTTGCCTAGTTTTTGGATTACAAATCCTCTTTTCTCGAGGGATTCTAATACATCATAGGTTCTTGAACGGGGTACTCCAGAAAGTTCTGCGATTTCTCCTGCTGAAGAAATACCTTTTGAAAGCAAGGCTAACCAAACTTTAGTTTCGTAAATATTTAGGTCAAAATAACCTTTTAGTTTCTTGATTAGTTCTGGTTTTGCTAACATTTTGATTCTTTTATCCTATAATTTAATTTTACTATAATATCTCTTTGTGGGAGAATATGACGTTCAGTCCTTCCATTGACTATTGCTCCTCCAGTTACTGGTGCTTCATAGTTGTAGGTTGCTTCTACCTCAAAATCTAGTAGTTCAGTGCCTTTAATTTCAGACTCTAAGCTAGCTTTAACGTTTTCTTCTGTTGGACTCACGTTGTGAATAATTACTCTGTAGGGTCTAGTTTCTGCCATTTTACTACTTACATTGGATGAAAATTTCTTTTATAAATGTTTCCATTGTGTTGTCTTTAAATAGGAGTTACAATTAGGAAGTTTTAAATAATCTGAGTTAATAGTTCTTTTATGAATTACAGGTATACCTTAGTTTTTTTGGCAGGTTTTCTTAGTTGTATATTTTTGTTTTATATTTTTTCTAGTTCAAATCTTGAAGTGCCTTTTGCTACTGGCTTGGTGAGTTTTGATGTTAGTTCTCCTTCAGATTGGGTTGGGGAAGAGGATATTGTTGTGTTCGAGGACTATATTATTTTAAGAATTGCGAATGCGACGCTTTCGAATTATGCGAATAGTGGGAGTATGAATCCGGTTTTGGATATGGGGGCAAATGGTATACGTATTGTCCCGAAGTATTCTGATCAAATTGAGATTGGGGATATTATTAGTTTTAGATTTGGTGGGAATTTAATTGTTCATCGGGTTGTAGATAAGGGAATCGATGAAAATGGAGTTTATTTTATTACGCAAGGAGATAATAATATTTTTTCTGATGACAAAATTCGTTTTGAAGATATTGAATATATTACTGTTGGAGTTATTTATTAAAGAATAATGAATTTCCAAAGAATTAATGCTGCGAATATTCCTACAGATATGTAAGGCATTGCGGGATATGCTTTATCTTTTTTTGTTATTGTCATTAGGTAGGTTAGGCCAATTAGTGCTCCGAATATTATGAAGAGTGCTGGGATTAGTCCTGCGATTCCGAATAGTGCTTGTTTAGGGAATGCTCGCATGAAAACTCCGGCAGTTATTATTGGAAAAATGACATCGCCTCCCCCGAGGATTGCTAGTCTAATTTTGAATTTTTTCTTTTTTATCTTTGCTGGCATTTTTTTACCCTTATATTTTTGTTTTATTCTTTCTATTTGGGCTTTCACTTTTTTTGAAACTGAGGGAATAAGGAATCCTCCGAAGATTTTTAGTTCTTCCATTTGGAATTTTGCCATTTTTTGCATAAAGCCTGCCTTCCAAACTGCCCACATGTCGTAGATAGAGATTAGGACGAGAAGGACCATTACAGATAATGGATGTAGGATTGCAACGAAGACTGCTGCGATACCTGGGTAAATGAAGAGTTCGGTGATGTTATGGACGAAGACGTTTGGTCTGAATATTTTTAGAAGTGCTAATGGGATTGCGATTGCTAGTGCGATTATTGAGATATTTGTGAGAGTTGAATACTTTAAGATGGCATATGATGAAATTCCGAGTGCGAGGATTATTACGAGGAGGAACCAGAGTTTGATTACGAGTTTCCATTTGTATTTCATGAAAATTGCAACGAGCGCGAAGGCTAAGATAAAATAGAATATGATTGCTAAGAAGTTTGTCTCGGGAGTTTCGATTCCGAATGGGAGTTGGCTTGTTGTATCGAGGGTGATTTCTCCAGTTGTTTGATTGAAAACTGTTTGGGGTGTGTAAGCGTTTACTACGAAGAGTCCTATGAATTGTGTTACTAAAAACATGCTTAGTAAAAGTAGGGTGATAGATAATTTGTGTTTCATTTTTGTATTAAGATTGAAAGGTATATAAATATTATCTTAATCTAATTGTCTCAAGATTCTTTGGAACAACTGTCTCGATTCTTTTTGATTTGTAGATACTTGAGGCGAGGTCTAATGCTCGGGATTGTTCTCCGTGGTTGATAATTACTTTTCGGGGTTTTGGGTTTACATTACTCATGAATGCCATGAGTTCGTTTCGTGAAGAGTGTCCGGAGAATCCGTCGATTGAAAGAAATTTTAATTTAAGGGGGATTGTTGTATCTCTTCCGTCTACGTTGAATGTTGCTTCTCTTGCACCTTCTTGTAGTTGTCGGCCGAGTCCTCCAGGTGGTTGGTAACATGATAGGCAGAGTCCGTTTACTGAGCTGTCCGCGAATTCTCTTAGATATTCAACTGATGCACCTCCGACAAGCATACCTGAAGTTGCCAGGATTATGCAAGGACCTCCTTCAATAACATTTCTTCTTTCGTGAGGCGAGCCTACTCTTTTGAAAATTTCTGAGGTGAATGGGTTTTTGTCTGCGAAGATTGCGGAACGAACGGTGTTTGATAAGAAGTCAGGGTATGCAGTGTGGATTGCGTTGATATCCCATATCATACCGTCGATATAAATTGGGACTTTTGGGATTTTTCCGTTTTTCATTGCATCTTCTAATATTAACATTTTTTCTTGTGCGTGGCCGGTTCCTAGTTCTGGGAGTAAAACTTTTCCACCTTTGGATACAATTTCGTTTACAAAATTAATTAATTCATCTTCGCATTCTTTTCGCGAGGGAAAATTGCAATCCTTTCCGCCGTATGTTGATTCTAATTGTAGCGTTTCTAGTCTTGGGAAATATGTTGTTGCGGCTTCTAGTGAGCGCGATTTTCCGAATTTGATGTCTCCAGAATATACATAGTTGTGAAGTCCGTTTCCGATGTTGAAATGAATCATTGAGGAGCCCAGTGTGTGTCCTGCGTTGTACAGAGTGATTCGTACGTCTGGAGTTATGTCGGTGACTTCTCCGTAATTTAAGACGACTGAATGTTTTACCATGTTTCGAACGTCAGTTGATTTGAATAATGGCGCTGCGGCTTGTTTGTATGCGACGCCGATGAAGTCGAGTGCCATTAGTGCTGAGATGTCTCGAGTTGGAGATGTCATGTATACCGGGCCTTTGTATCCCATTTTGTATAGGTAAGGAATTAATCCTGAATGGTCGAGATGTGCGTGGGATAGGATGACAGCGTCGAGAGTTGTTAAATCTAATTCTGGCGCTTCGAGGTAAGGGTATTTATCTTTTCCTTGCGAGGATACATCTACTCCACAATCGATTAAGATTTTTGAGATTGGAGTTTGCAAAAGGAAACAACTTCGCCCTACTTGTCGTCCTCCTCCTAATGCAGTTACTCTTATCCATTCTTCAATTTTGTCCGGGTTCCATTCTTTGTAGATTTTTTCTCCGATGTTGTTTAAGAATTTTTTTCTGTAGTTATTATCTTGATATAAAACTTCTCGAATTTTATCGGTAATTTTTGATTTGATTGCTGCTGAACGTTGAACTTGTGGGGTCCAAAGTGTTGCTTGTTTTATTTCTTTCAAAAGGCTTCCCGCTTTTCCAATTGCTAATCCTGGCTTTTTTGATTCAATGATTACAGTGCTTCTTTGTGGGTCGAAGATGATTTGAGTTATTTCGGATTCTATTGGGAGGATTTCTCGAATCTTCTTTTCGGTTTCGTCTTGAGGCATGAGAAGGGATTTGTCTGCTCTTAATTCAATTCTTTTTTTGATGTTGTTTACTACTTCCTTGATTGTTGAGTCGCCGTTTTTGAAGAATGCCGTGTCTGTAGTGTAGACTATAATGTTTGCTCCTTCGAAAATTGTTGAGCCGATCGTACCTCTCGGTAGCTGGTCTTCTATTGTTTTTAAGATATCTGCCATTTTATTTAATGATTGCTTAGTCTAATTTCCAAGTCTTGTCTTCCACTTTTTCTATTTTTTCAGGGGTTATAGTCCATATTTCGTATCCAATTCCTGAAGCGGGATCTCTGCCTG
>Ga0208904_1000758_pt1 | contig 24810 bp, 22 predicted proteins | sample AntAceMetag02UKB_FD_184774 | JGI IMG/M metagenome (GOLD analysis project Ga0208904, IMG submission 184774) | Saline lake microbial communities from Ace Lake, Antarctica - Antarctic Ace Lake Metagenome 02UKB (SPAdes) (version 2) | ecosystem: Environmental > Aquatic > Non-marine Saline and...
GCTTTGTCTAAGTATCCTTATCAAGCTGAAAATATAAAAGTGGCGGTAGCCATCTCTAAAGATTTTGAAAAAGTTGATGAAAGACATTTAGTGACACCTTTTAATGCTAAAGCTATGGCGATGTTTCCAGAAAAGGTAAATGGTAAATTCACTGTTATTTTTGGTGTAAATACAGACAATCCTCCTGCTAAGATTGCTATTGCTCAATTTGATAAAGAAGAAGATTTATGGAATGAGGAGAAATGGAAAGATTGGTACGAAGATCTAGACAAGCATACTATTGATCCAAGAAGAACAGATACTGATCACGTGGAAGTAGGGGCTGCACCTTTAAAAACAGAACATGGTTGGTTATTAATTTATTCTCATATTTATAATTATTTTGGTGGTGGTCAAAGAATTTTTGGAATCGAAGCTTTATTACTTGATCTTGATAATCCTAAAAAGATTATAGGAAGGACAAAAAGTCCTATTATGGTTCCAGAGTTGATCTATGAAAAGTATGGGCATTTGCCAAATATAATTTTCCCATCTGGGGCAATTATTAGAGAAGGGAATGTTGAAATTTATTATGGAGGAGCAGATACAGTTTCTTGTCGAGCTAAAGTTAATTTGAATAATTTAATTGACAGTATGATTCCTGGATTGGTGGCTGAGAAAATTAAGAGATTCGAATATAATCCAATTTTATTACCAATACCAGAGCATGCTTGGGAAAGTGAATATGTATTTAATCCTGGAGCAATTGATTTGGAGGGGAATGTCTATATTTTGTATCGAGCCATGGGTAAAAACAATATAACCACTGTTGGTCTGGCTATTAGCCAAGATGGTATGCATATTGATGAAAGATTGGATGAACCTATTTATGTACCAAGAGAATCATTTGAATCGAAAGGCTGTGAGGACGCTCGTATCGTGGAAATAGAAGGACGTCTTTATATGAGTTATACAGCTTTTGATGGGGTTAATGTTCCAAGAATAGCTATTACTTCAATTTCAACAGAGGATTTTATTAATCATCAGTGGAATTGGGAAAAACCAACTTTGATTTCCCAAGCGACTTTAATGGACAAAAATGCTTGTATTTTACCTGAAAAAACTGAGAATGGTTTTATGATTTATCATCGGATGGGTCAAAGTATTTGTTACGATTTTGTTAACAGTCTAGATTTTTCCAAAGAACAATTAAACAAATGCACTCAGTTGTTATTACCTCGGTTTGGGATGTGGGATAGTAAAAAAGTTGGTATTTCAGCTCCACCATTTCGCTGTGAAGTGGGTTGGATTCTTTTATATCATGGTGTGGGGGAAGATGATGTTTACCGAATAGGGGCGGCACTGTTTGATAAAGACAATCCGACTAATTTAGTGGCAACTACCTCGGCTCCAATTCTTGAACCGGAGTTTGATTATGAAAAGATTGGTCAGGTTTCTAATGTAGTTTTTCCTTGTGGAACCATTATGCGAGATGGGGTAGTATATATTTATTATGGAGGAGCCGATAGTGTTGTGGCAGGAGCGACTGTTAAAATTGATGATATAATTAAAATGTTTGATAATTTATGGACATATACAGACGGAAAGAAATAATAATATTTGATTTAGATAAAACTCTAGTTAAAAGTAAGAGTGATGTTGATAATGAAATGTCAGATCTTCTAGTAAAATTATTGGCTATAAAAAAAGTGGCTATAATTTCTGGTGGAGCTTTTCCACAAATAGAGGAGTCTTTGTTGTCAAAACTTAATTGTGAAGAAAAATTATTGTCTAATATTTTTATTTTTCCAACTAGTGGAACTAGTTTCTATAAATATATAGAAGGAGCTTGGAAATGTGTTTATTTAGAAGAATTAAATCAAGTTGAAAGAGACAGCATTATAAGTAACTTAAAGAAATCTCTTGATGAGGCTGGTTATAAGAAATCTAAGGTTGTTTATGGTGAAGTAATTGAAGATCGGAAGACTCAAATAACTTTTTCAGGTTTAGGTCAAGATGCTCCATTAAAAGAAAAATTACAGTGGGATCCAGATGGTGTTTTAAGAAGAAAAGTTATAGGAATTTTTGGTAAATATTTACCAGAGTTTGATGCTAAAATTGGTGGATCTACTTCTATTGATGTTAACAGAAAAGGTGTAGATAAGTCTTATGGTATTAAACAGATTGAGAAAAATTTAAACATTCCTATTGAAAAGATGATTTTTATTGGAGATACTCTTTTTGAAGGTGGTAACGATTATCCTGTAATTAGTACAGGAATAGATACTTTGGCTGTAAAAAATCCAGAAGAAACTAAAAAATATATAAAAGAGATGATTTTGTAGGTAGGTTTGTTGAATATTTGATGAGTTAATAGATTAGTCTTAAATAATTGTTAATTTATAAACAAAAAATCGGGAGTAAGAACTCTTGACTTTTTATATTTTGTTTTATTACTGGTGAAAAGATTTTATAATTTCTGTTCGTAGTAATTAAAAAGAGCTTTGACTCCGGCTAGATTTTTTCCCCAATCAGTATTTTCATGGGTTTCTAATTCTACGGTAATAGCTGGAATATTGATAGAAGCTAACCAACCTTCAGCATCTCCTGTAATTGGGTAGCTATCAAAGGAAGCAACAGCTTTATAATTGGCTGCTTCTGAATAGATATTCATAATGTTTAGAGTTTCAGGTAAAATTCCATTTTCACATTCTGAAGCATAAACAGCATTAGATTGGCTATGCCAAAAAACAACAGCTACTGGATTATTATCTAAAACAAAATTTTTAATGGCTTGAGCTTCTGGCTCAGAAAAAGCACTAGTACCAGCACTGACTGTTTGATTTCGCCATGTACTTTCTGGTTGCCATTTACAATCAAAGTTTCTATTAAGATCAACTTTGTGGGCGTTAAAACGTCCAGGGGATTGATCTTCTATTACTATATCTAGTGGTTTGAAGCGTCCATCTTTATTTGTTATTTTATATAAACCATCAGGGTTGGCTGAAGGAATGATTGTGACTGTTAAATTATTAGGTACTATCTCTGGATCGTTGTTTAAGTAATCAATCATTTCATAAGCTAGGAGAGTACTGTTCCATTCATAGCCACCGTGGATGCCACCAACAAAAACTAAATGTTTTTTACCGTCACCATAGGTAAAAGCCTCAATGGATCTACCTTCCACAGAAGAGCCTATGGAACTTTGTTTAGGGTAAGTATTAATTACCATAGCCGGTTCAATGGGTTGTTCAACTGGTTTGTTTTTTAGTAAAAAGAAAGTAGCTAACCCTCCTCCTAATAAAAAGAGGAAAATAATTGTTGTGGTTGTTTTATTCATTTAAGATTTTTTATTTCTTGTAATATTCTAAGATAGCTTCAATTCCAGCTTGGTTTTTAACCCATTCTGTATTTTTATGATCGGTTAATAAAACGCTAATGGCAGGGATATTTTTTTTAGCTAACCAATTAACCATATCACCTGTGATAGAGTAAGAATCAAATTCTTCATGACTAGTGTAGCTAGAAGCTTTAGCGTAGGCGCTGGTAAGTGCTTTGGTTTCAGCTGAAATTCCATTGTGGCAACTAGATGAGAAAACTCCACCGGCAGCACTATACCAAACTACAACAGCTTGAGGATCGTGATTTTCGATATAACTTTTCATTGCTTGGCTTTCTGATTCAGAGAAAACCTGGCTACCACCACTAACGGTTTTATTTTGCCAAGTTCCGCTAGTTTGCCAATCGCAGTCAAAGTTACGGTTAAGATCTACTTTGTTGGCATTAAAACGGCCATCAACAGCTTCTGTTTCATCTTTAGGTACATCAGTAAGACTAAATCGGGTAGAAGTTCCAACTACCTTGTTTAGACCATCTGGGTTAAGAACAGGGATGATGGTTACCTTAATATTGTTAGGAATAGCCTGAGGATTAGCTTCTAGATAATCGATAGCTTCGTAGGCGAGTAAAACAGTATTCCATTCGTAACCACCATGAATACCACCAACAAATAGGATTTCAGTATCACCGTCACCATATTGATAAAGAGAAATATCTTTTCCTTCAGTAGATTTACCAATGGTGGTTGGATTAGTTTGTTGAGGTGTAGAAGTAGCTACAACAACTGTCTGTTCTTCTGGTTGTTCAGGAATATTGGTTGTATTTTCGTAGATGTCTTTATCACTTGGTGATGATTTTGGAAGTAAGAAATAAAGGCCAAAACCAGCAACAACAATAACTAAAAGTGTAATAATTATATTTTTCACGTTATTTTTTATATTAATACTAATAAATAGCATTATATCACAAATAGCAAAATAACCAGAAATATTACTTTTTTAATGAAATTAAATCTTGAGTTAAGATTTTTTAAGGGAATCTCTAATTTCTTTGAGAAGAATAACCTCTTCTGATGATTTAGTTGGTTTAGTTTCTTCTTTTTTCTTTAAACTATTAATTTGTTTGATAACAATAAAAATAGCAAAAGCTATGATGATAAAATCAATCGTGGTATTTATGAAGATTCCATAATTAAGAGTTACAGCTTTAACTCCTTCGGAGGCTTCTTTCAAAATGATTGTTAGATTAGAAAAATCTACTCCACCTGTTAGAACCCCAATAGGTGGCATAACAATATCAGAGACAAAGGAACTAACTATTTTTCCAAAAGCTGTACCAATAACTATACCGACAGCCATATCGATGACATTACCTTTAATGGCAAACTCTTTGAATTCTTTTAACATAGGGTTTATAATTTTAGCTTATAATTTTTCAGTTTATTTTTTTAAGACTTATTAATGAGATTTTCTTAGCTTGTAGGTTGTGCTGTAAATACCACCTAAACTAATTAACATAAAGACTGCAAAGATTAGAGTACCAATCACTGGAATTAACTCAATAAGAGTTAAGACGATTACACCTCCGACTATAACCTTCCAATTGAAATGATAGGTATTTCTTTTCTTAATGACTTTTATTAACCAACTTCCAAAGGTTAGACTGGTTAGCGAGATAGCTAGTAAGATTGAAAGCATATAGACTAAACCTAAGATGATCCCTAACCATATTCCAACTAATGAAATCATTAGGAACACTATTATGACAGGAGTGATTATTAGAACAATTAAACTGATCAATAAGTTTTTCCAGAAGTTTGTTAAACTTTCTTTGATGGTTTTTTCTGTTATGTTTTTGAAAAGATAAAGTAGTATTAATCCAACTATGATAAGACCTCCTACCTTAACTAATATAGATAGGGAAATTAATACCAATATTATTGACATTAAAGTTCTTTTTCCTGAATCAGTGTCGAGCAAGTTTTTTTTATCGAGTATTGTAGTTTTACCTAATATAACAGCTCCTGAGTCTATTTCTATTTCACTCTTTGAGTTATATTCTAAATTACCATTAATTTTGGCCTGACTTCCGATTTTGATCTTGTTAGCTAAATTTATTTTTACATTTCCGTCTATTTCACCATTGATGATGACGATATCTCCACCAATAAAGGCATCTCCTGATACTTTACCTTGTATATCAATATTTCCACCTCCAACAAAAAGATCATCTCCAATCGAAGCTGATTCTGAGATAACAATATTTCCACCTCCAACAAAAAGATCATCTGCAACTTTGTTGTTTATCATGATACTTCCGCCTCCTCCGTGGATGCTTCCTTTGACTACACTGTTTATTATTAGAGTAGCTGCTCCTGAGAAGATTGTTCCACCCACTTCACCATTGATTGTTACTACATTTCCAGCGACATACAGATTTTTTTCGATAAGAGTGTCGATTGAAATCATGTTTCCAACTGTATATAGGTTTTTGATACCTTCTTCTTGTTTAACGTAAATATTCCCGTTATCTTTATCTGCTATACGAAAATTAGCTCCATAAACGTTATTGGTTAAAGGCAATAACATAATGGTTAATAAAGATAGGGCATAGAAGATCTTTTTTATTTGCATGTTTATAATTTAAGTTAATTTGTAATTGCTTGGTTTTAGTATAGCAAATTCTGGTCAAATGTTTAGGGATACTATCTAAAAGTAAAAACCATCTCATAAAGATGGTTTTTATACTTTTTATACTTTCTATATACTGGTGATTAGGCTCCTAGGAATTTAAGAAGTCCATGAATAAGAAAAACCGGCCAAATTAAGGCTTTTAAGAAGCCAAGCACTCCTAAACTAAAACTTGTTGCCACAGATATATAATAAATGATTGCCCCAATAAAGCCTAGTATGTAAACCATACCAGAATATCCTTCTCTACAACTTCCACAACTCATTTTTTTTATTCATACTTTTATATTATTGATTTATAAAAAATGTTTTGTTCTATAAGTTAAATTATATTAAAATTCGTCTTTTACTAACCAACCAATAATTTTACCGTTTAATATTGAAAATATAACAATATATAGGGATAAAACTACAGTAAAACTTAATCCGAAATAGTAAATCGTAACTGGTAGGAAAGGAATTTTTACATTTCGGTTATAAAGGAAGACTGCTAATAAAGAATTTTTCATTCCTCCTTTTTTCAGTTCTCCTAATAGTGGGAAAAAGACGTAGGGTGGGCCTGAAAAAAGAATACCGGAAATTATTGCATACAACCATCCTTTGATTCCTGATTTAGCTCCTAAATATTTTCTTATTCTATCTTTGGTAAAATATAAATTTACTAAAATCATTGTTGCAAAGATAATAGTTAAAATTGGAACTATTTTAATAAACATCTGTAAAAAATTGAGAAAAGCTTTTTCAGTAATAGAAAAGTTTAATAGGGCAGTCGCTGAATAAATTATTAAAACAATTATTAAAAATTTTACGCTTCCACTTATTTTGTTATGATTTTTTATTTTATCCATTATGTAAAAAAGTTAAAGTTGAAATAACTAAAATAGAAATAATAATTGCAAAAATAAAATTAAGAATATTTCTTACAATAGCAAACTTTTTACCTAAAAATTTTGTTTCTAATGGCAACATGGCAACTCCGACTGTTGTCCAAGTCATAATAAAAGCAGTGATAGCTATCAAGCTAATTCCTTCTTTTAACAATTCTCCTCCGACAATGTAACTTGTTATTGGTATACCAAATGAAAGGCTTCCTGCTAAAGCTCCAATTAAAGGATCTAATATTGGATTGTTAGTAAATAGTTTTGAATAGTAGCTATTAGCAAAGAGGTTTATCAAATTAATCAAAAGTAGCATTCCTATTATAATTGGTAAGAAATTTTTTAATGCTTTTAATGCTTTAAGAAAGGACATTTTTAAAGTGGTTTGTTTACTTATAGAATTCATGATTTTATTGTACCATTAATTAGTTTTGGATTCATAAAGGTATTGCTTGGTAGGGGTGTTAAAAAATATCGCTTAACAAAGCGATATTTTTTAATGGTTCCAGTAGAATCTGGCTACTTTTACGTATATTATCTTCTAAATTGGTTCATAGATAGGAATAATTGATTTCCCATTAACAATAATATCAATACAATTAGCTGAACCATTACCACAAATCTCAACTACTTTTTGTCCAGTAAATCGATAGGAAGCAAAGATTTCCATAAAAGAGTTAATTCCATTATTATAATACTGATTAAAAGTAAGAGGGTTTGGTTCTAAAATTAGATGGTTTGTGGTTTCATCTCCAGGTGATTCTGGTAAAGATGTTAATGCATCAGAAGTAAAGATAATGTCATTGAGATAACCATTCCAAGAAGTTACTTCTAATTCAACAGAGGGTATTGTGATAGCACTACCACCTTTAAATTCAATTTCTACTTCAAGTGGATCACCTGAAAATGTAAATTTAGGAAGAGGTGTAAATGTAGCTGTTGTTTTCAAACTAGGTTCTTCATGATAACAAGTTAAAGTATAAGCTGTTTCTTCCATGATAATTTTATTTATCTCGTAATTAGAGACAATTGCACATGTTGCTTCAGAAGAACAAGCTGTTGCGGAAAATCCAGTATCACTTTCAATTTCACACTTTACTACATTTTCTGTTTTCCATTCAGCTTTTGGATTATGGCCTGTTTTTGTGTCTAGAACTTTAAAACTATTAGGGATAATAGCTGGTGGATTAGCTACAATTTTTACAGCATGACTTATCGGACAAGTAGCAGTTCCTCCGTAACCATTAAAGGTGCCTGCATAAGTAATATCTTGTGTAGTAGCTACGGTTGGATTGATTGTATTAGTACCCCCCTCTACAGGATTAGCATTACCACCTTCATTATCAATGGAACCAGACTGGGCATAGGTTGATGTCCATGTTAGATTCAGAGGATCACCCGACAATACCAAAGTTTTATCGGCAGATAGAGTACAGGTAGGCGGGGTTGAGGTGACAACTACTCCAGTTCCACCGTTAGTTATACAAGTCCCTTCATCACCATCATTGTTTTTAACAGTAAATGTACAAGACTCTGTTCCTGTTTTACTGATATCAAAATCAAAAATAACTGCCGGACTGACAGGACTATTTACAGGAATAGAACCATAATTTGCTCCACCTGTAATAGGTCCAGTACAAGTATATTTGATGTCACTAGCATTTTGGGAACTCCAAGTTAAAGTACTTGAACCTGGAGCTGTAATTGAAGTTGGATCGAAATTGGCCGAACAAGAAGGTTTAACTACGGATACAGAAACCTTATATTCACATTTTTTTGCTGCATTATCTATAGCTGAATAAACCCAAGGAGTATCAATTGTCAAATCAGTACTCTCTTCTGTATCATAGGCTTCATGATTGGCTGGAATAGAACCTGTACAAGAATAAGTATTTGATGTTGATGTTTTATATTGACATTTTGTTGCTGTATCTGAAGCAGATAATGTCCAAGCAGTACTAGTTGTCAAATCAGTACTCTCTTCTGTATCATAGGCTTCATGATTGGCTGGAATGGAACCTGTACAAGAATATGGTGATATCTTATATTGACATTTTGTTGCTGTATCTGAAGCAGATAATGTCCAAGCAGTGTTAGTCGTCAAACCAGCACTTTCTTCTATATCATGGGCTTCATAACCGGCTGGAATAGAACCTGTACAAGAATATAGTGAAGGAATAACGTTTATTGTTTGTGAGCAATATGCTCTTTCTCCGCACATTCTCATAGGGTTAAAACTACCAAAAGTTGCATTATAGGTAGTGGTTACTGCAGGAGAAATGATTTTTGAACCATCAGGTGATACTTCACCAATTCCGTTGTCAATTCTAGCAAATGCAGCTCCTGTAGATTCCCATGCCAAAGTTGTACTTTCCCCGCTATTTATAGAAGTTGGAATACCCCACATATTACAAGAAATAATAACATGAACAGTTATTGACTCCTCAACTTCTATATCTCCTATTTTACCGGTCAATACATATCTAGTTGTTACCAAAGGAGTTAACCATATAGAACCATTGCCACTAACACTTCCAACTTCAGTTAATATTGCACTGTCTATACCACCAAGTTCCCATGCTAAATTTACACTTTCTCCATAATTTATGGAGGTCTCGTTTGCTCCTAATGCAACACAACTTGGGTTAACAAACGCAGCCCAGGAATCTCCAATAATATCCTTTGACCATACATAATCTTGTTGTAAATACGAACACTTTTGATTACCAGAAAAACCTTTTCCGTTTACATTATCTATCGTATTATTTTTATATATTTCAAGAGTGTAAGCGTCACCTCCTCCTGATAAATGGGGATGAATACCTAAGTTATTTGAACCACTAAAACTACCGTCTTTTATATCACTCCATCCTGATGGCCAAACACTATAATATTGTCGCCATTGAATAGAACCACCGTGACTTGCAACAGCATAATTTGCGCATCCTTTCCATGTCTCTGTTATATTTCCTCTATTAAAAGTGTAAGCTCCAATTTGCATAATTCTCTTAGAAGTAAGGGATGGACAACTCACATATGTGTGGAAAAAAATAGTTTTATTATATAATAAAATTCTCTCGTTTGTATCAGGATCAATAGCAGAAATCTTAATAGAATTATTTCCATCATTTAAATATGTGTCGTCTATAGCTATAGCGAAACCGCATTTTTTAGATAAACTGTTACATGTAGCATTAACAACTTCTTTGTTTGTATACCCAGTTCCATAAGTAGCAGTTTTAGAATTATTATAAACAACCTCTAAAGAAACATTCTCTTCGTTGTTAGTATCGGTTGGATCGTAAACATAACCGTAAATTCTAGGTACATAGTCACCAAGCAATGTCTTGCCAAATGATATTGATCCTATCGGAGTTTTATTCAAATCAACATCTTCTTCTTCACATTTTTCTCCAGAACATTCAAAACCATTTGGACAATCACTAACTGCTGAACACTCTTCGCAACATTCAGTTATATATCCACTAAAATTATACCAATCAGTTGAACAATAAGAATCCCAACCACAGGCATCATACCACCAAGATCCGTCACAACAGGCTTCATCATGATATGGATTATCATTAAAATTTCCACAAAAACTTACGCATCCACCAGTTCCAGAAACAACAGCAGCTTCTGCGGTCAAAATTCCTCCTGACAATATACAGAGAACAATCATTGTTGTTAATAAACTTATGGTAATTTCTTTTAAAGAAAATTGTTTAATTGTTTTTTTCATAAACATAATAATTTATTTTTATTCATATATTACACTTAATATACTTTTTATAGTCCCGTCAGAATTTATAATAATGGAAATCTGGCTTCCTTCATTAAAATAGGATAAGTCGATTTCTTCTTCTACAATACTTTCTAAATGTTTTGGATCACTAAGTGTCATTTTTTTAAGAACAATGTCCTTTGACATTTCAAGTGATGATATATTTTCTTCACCTTCTTCTTGAAAATATAATAAATTATTTTCTACTTTTTCAAAAGTACCGATGATAACTTCTTTTTCTTCCTTTTCATTACTGAGCACATCTTCTTTAGGAACCTGATCACTCATAAAGTTATCAATATTATTAATGAGTTCCATTTTATGGTTTGGTTGATTTTGATTATTACCTATAGGGTTATATAAAAAATAACCAACAGCTGCAGCAATTATTACAATAGAAATTATTATTGTAAAAATAAGTGTCTTTTTATTCATAATTCTCTTTTTTTGTCATATTTTTATATTACCCTATATAAAAATTTAAACCTTTATTAATAATATTTTTAAACATCTATATATATTATAGATTAGTTTTGTCAATTAAACTAAACATAAAAATAGAAAATTGTGGATAAATTATGATTTCAATAGTTCTTTCTAATTTTATTATTTGTTTTTTTATTATAATAAGGAAATTACAGGAAAATATTATGATTATTTAGAGAACCTTAAAAAAGATAGATCAAACAAAAAGAGTCATTAGATAGGGGACTCTTTTTGTTTGATACTAGTAATATAAAAAATTAGTTTCCATTTTTTTCTTCATATTTTTCTATTTTTTCTTTTAACTCAATCATTTTTAACTCTCTACCAATGGTTAATTTCTGGAATTTTTCCAGTTCTTCAACTTTGTTTTTTAATTTTTCTTCTGTTTTTTTTCTCTTTGTTATATCTATAATAACACCAGTTACCATTATTGGGTTTCCTTTTACATTTTTTTTTGTTTCAGCAATTGAATGAATTATTTTTCGAATATTTTTATCATTTGTAATAATTTCAAACTCTAAATCGTATTTTTTATTATGTTTAATAAGATCAATTAATGCTTGATGTACACGTTCACGTTCTACTACACATTTTTCAACTTTTTCCGTTGAAAAAGAAATATCATTGGAATTATAACCATATATTCTTTTTGCTTCTTCTGAAGCCCAGAATTTTGTTGTGTTAGGATTATATTCCCAATTTCCTACATGTCCCATTTCTTGAGCTTTTTTGTAACGGGAATCATTTTTTTTCAAATCTTCTGCTGATTTCTTTTTTTCAGTGATATCTTCTACAAATGCTGTTCCAAATTCGATGTTCCCATCAGTATTTTTGATTCCAATAGCATGGACAGATACATTAATCTCCTTGCCACCTTTACGAATATATTTTTTTTCCATAGAAAAACCTACTGTGTCCAAGGAAAACATATTCTGAAAAAGTTTTTTGTTTTTAGGGCGGTCGTCTGGGTGTGTCACATCAAAAAAAGACATTTTCATAAGTTCTTTTTTGGTGTATCCCAATATTTGTTCATATGCTAAATTTGTCGTAACAAAATTACCAATCGTGTCGACGGTGCATATTCCAATAGGTGACGTGTTGATGATTAAATTCAATTTATTTTCATTTTCTTTCAACTTTTGTTCTCCTTTTTTTTCTTTTGTTATATCTACAAAAAATCCTTCTGAGTAAGATAACTTGTCTTTTTTGGTAACTTTATTTCCAGTATCTCTTAACCAAATCCATTTTCCATCTTTTCTTTTAATTCTGTACTCAGTTTTAAATTTATCGTTTTTATTAAAGAATGTAGAATAGTCTTTTTTTACTCTATCGACATCGTCTGGATGGATCCTTCCAAACCAGAGTTTTTCATTACTCTTAATTATCTCATCAGAAGTATAACCATAAATCTCTTTTATTTTTGGGCTAATATAAATAGTATTACCTTTAATACCAGATTTCCAAATAACAGCAGGAATATTTGAGATTAGAGAATGATATTTTTCCTCACTTTCTTTCAATTCATTTTCTATCTTCTTTCTTTCTGTGATGTCTGTAACGTAGCCCATATATTTATCTTTAGAAAGTTTAACTGCATTAATGAGCCAATATCCTTTTTTATTTTTCTTAGTTACATAAGGCATTTCCATAAAAATTTGACCTGTTTTTTTCAGCTCTAAGAAATTTTTCATTGTCTGTTTTGTTGTATCAGGAGAAACCAGATCAATAATGTTCATTTTTAGAAGTTCTTTTTTCGAATATCCAGTTAATTTTGTTGCAATAGTATTTATATCAATATAATCACCTTTTGCATCAGTAATAAACACTCCTTCAGGCGAGTTATCAATATAACTTTTAAATTTTTTCTCACTTTCTTTTAGTTTATCTTCTGAATTTTTTCTTTCGGTTACATCATCATAAATCACCACTATATTATTATTTGGAAGTTTAAAAATTCTATTCTCGTAATAACTTGAAAATTTCTTATCAGTGTATATTTTAGAAGGATATAATCTACTAGTGCCAGTTTTCCAGACTTTTCTAAACTCTGGTATTAGACCATATTCATCAATGTTTGGACGTAAATCATAAAGACTTTTTCCAATTACTTTCGATCTTGTTTTACCCTCTAACTCTAAAGCTTTTTTATTAAAATCTTCAACAATATAATCTTTTCCTGATTTACCATTGTTAATTACACTATAAATAGCAATACCACTATTTACAGTATTATATAAATCTTTTAACCTGTTTTTTTCTTCTGATATATCTTTAAAAATTGATACAAAATAATTTTTTTCTGGGCTATATGCTTTGATAGAATACCATTTTTTAAGAGGTGTGGAATAATTTTCGAATTTTATTGATTCTTGGGTAAGTGCAACTTTCCCGTATTTTTCTATCCATTTAACAGGATCTTTATTAATACCAGGAATAACATCTGTAACTTTATTGCCAATAAGTTTTTTCTTAGAAAGACCTGTCAATTTTTCAAAAGCTTTATTAACTTCAATAAAAATATAGTCAACAGGTTTACCGTTTTTGTTAGTTATAATTTTATGTAAAGCAAAACCCTGTGACAGATTCTTAAGTAAGAATTGATAACTGTTTTTATTCTGATATGAAGCGTTTTTAGATTGGTTCTTAATAGACATATAAATTTATAATTTATAATTTATAAAACGTACTTATACTATATCATAATATATAAATCTTATATTAAACTGTGTGAAAAACTTATAACAAAAAGTTCGAATCTTTTTTAATTTATTGATGAAAACAAAAATTATAAAAGCCATTATTAATAAATAAAAAATTATTCCAGAAACATTTATGAATTGTGATTTTTATATAAAACAAAATAAAAACAAGATCTTTTGTAGATCTTGTTTATGAATATTTTGTCTAATAGACGAAATTTAAACTTGTGTTGTGTTGAATAGCGATTAATAAATAACTCTTTCTAATTATTTTTCTTCTCATCACTTATTTTTAAGTCATCTAATTTTTTTTTAATTTTAATATTTTCTTTTTCTACTGTTCCAGATTTTACATCTTTTTGCATACTAATTCTCATAGTGTAAAAATCATTCAAAGTATCTTCTAACTCTTGAGTACGGTCTTTTACTTTTTTTTCTAAGTTTTTATGTGATTTCTCTAAATTATCTGTCATCTTATTGAATGCTTCAGCTAATTGTCCAATTTCATCCGTTCTTTTAATGTGAATTCTATGTTTAAGGTTACCTTGTTTTATTATTTCTGTACTTTTTATTAGTTTTTTTATTGAGTCTGATAGACTTCTAGAGATAAAGAAAGCAAGTAAAGTAACTAAAATAAGTGTAATTATACTTGTAGTGGTAACAATTTTTGTCACTCTATTTATAGCTATCATTGCTTCTGACTGATCCATCTCTATAATAACGAACCATTTTGCCAATTTCCATTTTTCCCCAGATATTCCTTTTCTCTCACCCTTATTTGGAACTCTTGAAAAAAGTTCTGTAGCAACAGTAGCATAACCAGTAATAGTTTTTCCTTTTTCGTATGAATATTCTTCATAACCAACTTCTTCTTTTGTAAGAACATCTTGTTCAATATGTTTAGCTTCGTTAACTGAAATTTCTCTAGATGAAGCTAAGATATTTCCGTGTGATCTTACGAGTGCAGTAAAATCAGTTTTTCCAGAAGGGTTTCCTACAATGTCTATAATTTCTTGTATTTTATAATTTATTTTTAAAATACCTATTACGTTGTTATCTTCTTTTACAGGAACAACAACACCCACAACTAATGTTCCAACACTAGAATCAAAACCTCTGTCATCAATAAAGACTGATCCTTTTCCTTCATTAAAACCGTCTATCCACCACTGTTCATCTGCTTGATAATAATCGGAAAGTATTTTGGTCATAGCAATGGTAACTCCCTTTTCATTGGTAACAAAAACTTCTCCATATTTTTCTGGATTTTTATCTCTATATTCTCTTAAAAAAGTAGATATATCGTTATTTAAAATTCTATTCGAATATTCATTTGTTTCCTTTGACTCAATCCAGTTTTCATCTATTTTTTTTATTTCAGATGTGATTTCTTCATCATTTTTTCCTCTATAAGTAGAATTTGATTTTTTTATGATATCTTTTATTTCATTCATTTCAGCTAAAAGCTCTACTTCTACAACTCTGTCATTCATTATATTGTTAATAGAATTTGCTTTTTCTTGTGCTATTTTTTCAAAATTAGAACCAACAATATCTTTTAGAATAATCTTAGAATTAATAACATAAATACTTGATACTGAGATCAAGGAAATTAACGAGATTGCTAAAAATGATATAATTAGTTTCTGATTTATTTTCATTTATTTAGATTTATTTTGTAATAATATTGTAACATGTTTTTAAAAAAATAATCAGAAGTTATAATCCAAATTACCTCTGTTTAAAAATATAAAAAAACTTATCTAGTATTAGATAAGTTTTTTTATTTACTAAAATTTATTCTTCCAATAACAAAGTCTTAGTAATAATTTATAGTTCTTCATCTAAAATGATAGGATATAAAGTAATAGAATCAACAATGATATCAAAAGCATCAAACCATTCTTGGGCTACTTTTGAGCCTTCTTCCATTTCTAACTTTTTATAGAAATCTTCTTGTTTTTCAAAATTCCAAATTAAAGCTTCGCCACAATTAGCTTCATTCTTTTCAAAAAACTCAGGCATAGAAGCAATTATTTCTGATCGAGGCCCCTTAAGGGTAATTAAAAATCTTTTACCTTCTTTAAAGAACATTAGTTTTCTCTCAAAGGTAACGTCACAAATTTCAAAACGACCTAAAACCATAAATTCTTGAGCGTTCAATTTTTCTAAGTTTTTGACTTTTTTAGAAATTCCTAAGGGAAAATCAGCATCATTTCCATACTCTCCTTCAGCTAAAGAAATTTCATTGGCCAAGGAAGATTCTTGATCATAACCCATCAAGTCTTCGATTTCATCCATTTCAGTAATCTTAATTTGTAAAGCTAATTCTTCATTAGGATAATCAAAAGATTCTCTCAAAGAAACACTGTTAGGATAATTTAAAGAAAAAGTATTTTCCATATCTTCGTGTAAGGAAACGTCTTCAACATTCGGTTTAACTTCTTGATTTGGTTGAACTTCTTGAACAATTTTTTCTTCCTCAATAGAAATATCTTTTTTATCCAAAAAAGAAAATCCGTACGAAGCCAACAACACAACGACTAAAACTATTGTAAAATTTTTCATATTTTTCTTATGAGTAAAGCGGATTAGAAAAATGTTACTCTGTGAAATTCATTTTTTAAAAAGTGAATCTTTTTTTCTTATGAAAAATAAGGATATTTCACTGGAGTCATTTTACCAATTGTCTTACTACTGCATGCCTTAATTATTAATCTAATTAAAAGTAGTTTAACATAAAAGCCTGTAGCACCAAAATATTTCCACAGGTTTTATAAAAAAGAACCTATTTAAGTATTCTAAACCAGATAATAGTAGCTGTAATCAAAGTAACAATTAAATACCAATACCACTCTAAAGATACTAGAACTGGGAAAAACTTAACTAGAAGTAAGGTAACAAACATAACAGAAAGCTTAGTTAGGGAAATATCAAACCAGCGCATCTTTTTTATTTTTTTATAAATTTCTAATCTTTTTTTCAAAATCAATAATATTTTTAATTACTGTGTTTTTATCATAGTCTTCAACTATAATGTGATTAGATTTTTCAAAAATTATTAATTCTTTATCTTTTGAACTAATATTATTATAGACATAAACAGAACTCTTAATATCACTTGTTTTATCATTCTTAGATTGTTGTAATAAAATAGGTGTACTAATTTTGCTCAAATTATTTATCACATTTTTAATAAACGGAGCTGAGTCTTTAACAGGAGTAAAAGGCATATTCCAATAGGCAATATGTTTTTCAAGACCTGTAGGAGAGTTAATCTGTCCTATTTTAGTTTTTTTACTATAATTAAAAATATTCCCAAAAATATTTAGATATGTTTCTGTTTTAAAAACTTGATAGAAATTATAAGTAGAAAAAAGATAAGGACTTAAGAGATAACTATTATTTACCTTTTTTGTTTCAGCTAATCGGGTAATAAGGGTTCCACCAAAACTAAAACCAACCAGATTTATTTTATTACATTTCTTAGACAAGATATCAAACTCTTCTGAAGTTTGAACAAACCAATCATCTAATGTTAATCCTAGAATATTACCTGGAACTTCTCCATGACCTTTAAGTCTTGTTACGAAAACAGTATCTCCAAATTCTTTATGAATACTTTCAGCTACCTCTCTCATTTCATCTGGAGTTGAAGTGTATCCATGAATAAGATACCAACAAATATTATTTTCTCCTTCTAATATAAATTCTTCAGCTCCAATGATAATTCCTTCTTCATTATAATCCCATCTTTCCAAATCATGATTGTTTATGGAACTATTCTGGAAAATACCAGTTAGAAAAAACAACAAAATAAAAATTATCAAAACAAAAAATAAACAATATCTTTTTTTAAATTTTATATAATTTTTCATTATTTTTTATAATATTTATTATATCAAAAAAATCAATCGTCTTGTAGGGGTGTTTAAGATATAGCTATGAATAAAGGTTTGCTTTGTCTAGTGGATGCCTGTCCACCGATGAGGAGGGATGTTGGGCAGGGATAGAAAAACCACCTTGATAGTAGGTGGTTTTTGTTTATTAATAGATATACTTAAGATTACAGCGAAAGGTCAAAATTTTGTTTATGTTTTTGGTAATCCGGTTGAAAATTTTGATCCGAATACTTTTGAAAATTTTGGGATAGACAATGTATTAGTGAAGGATAAAAACGGAGTTTATTTTGCGGGTTTTGTTTTAAGATCTGAAGATGAAGATGTTGATAACGAGTTTGATTTTGATGAAAATTCTTTAATAAATTGTGGCGATCTGCTTCAAGATTTAGCTTGGAATAAAAAAGAGAGAGATGGAAGATTTGAATTAATCCAGAAAGGAAATGAAAACACTTTTGTAATAAGTAGAATTGATGGTCTTGACCCTGAAACTCTTCAAATTATGGATTATGATGGGATAATGGGAAGGTACATTAAAGATAAAAATGCAGTTTATCTTTTTATTCATTCAGCTTATGATGGTGTAGATAAAATGTATTCATTGGTAAAAATCGAAGATGCTGATCAAGATTCTTTTGTTATAGTTGACGACTTTTATTTAAAGGATAAAAACACTGTTTTTGCAATTTTTCATATGCCATATCGCGGTGAGCCCTACTTTAAACCCATATTAGGATCTGATCCAGGGTCATTTGAAGTCATTACTGACAGAAGTCCTGCTCGACTTCGGTCTCATTATTACTATATAGGTGTAACTGGTGAAGACAGTAAATACTATTATGCGCGTGAGTTAGCCATATTAAAGAATAAAAAAATAGTAGAATGGGTCGGTAATTATAGTGAACCTCCTTTAAGTTGTAAGGATATTTGTAGTAGCCGAGGTTTAATAATTGCTGAAAAATCATGTTACGATACTAATTTTAGTTTATGTACTGTTTCTGATGCTGGGGTGTGCATTTCAGGTGATGAAAATACCGTTGTCTCTAATGATTATAGGACAAGTTGTTGTTGCTCTGGGTCAAATTTTGCTTTTGAATATGAAGATAATGAACAGCTAAATTTTTGTGTTTCGACTGATGGGGCAGATCCGTTTACTAAAGGGGTAACCCGGGCTACGTCAAATGTAGGAAATCGTGTTGATACCAATGGAACAACCGTAGAAGATAAATGTGAGGAAAATAAAGTTATTGATTATTAGGTGGAGATGCTTATATTGTAAGAGGACTTGGAATGACTTGCCAGAATGGCTGTAATAAAGGAGCTTGTTTACCTTTTAAAGAATATTAACTTCTTTCCTTCGCAAACCCTATCCTTTTATTTTGTGCTGTCATTTTTATAAAATAAGCTAGAGATTTCTTATATTTTTCTATATCACGTTGCCTATACCTTTCTATGGCAGAAATACGAATACGTTTGTAAGCAAGAGGCATTTTCTGAAAATATTTCCAGGCTTCCTTGTTGGTTTTAAGCGATCTTAAAATATCTGCAGAAATAATTAATTTTTTAGTCATATCTGTCTTTGGATTAAAAGCATGGGCAATTGCTCTAAGTCCTGATTTTGTCATTCTTTTCTCTTTTATAAGATCACGAACACGTTCTTTGTTCATCTGAGAAAAAAGACTATTGGGTCTGCGTGGTGAAAAACGTTGAGCAAAACTTTCTTCACTAACTTTTTTAACAATTTCGTCAATCCACCCATAACAAAGTGCTTCTAGAACTGCGTTGTCGTAAGATATTCTTGACTTACCACTTTTTTTACGATAATAAATAAGCCATATTTCTTTTTTAGTTTTATGGTTTTTCACTAACCATTTTCGCCAATCTTTACGATTAGTAACATATAAAGTTTCTGTAATTTTCATATTTTGATTATAACAGAATTAACTTATGTTCGAACATAGCAAAATGTCCTCTTGGGGGTATTAAAAAATACGGCTTAACAAAGTCATATTTTTAGTTTGACTCCACTTAGTGGGTGATGTTTGAACCTGTGTGATTGCTAATTACTAATTTTAACAGCTGTTCCATATGCAAGCATCTCGGAAGCTCCTTGCATTATCATTGAAGTTGTAAATCTAACATTAATAACAGCATCAGCTCCCATATCTATTGCTTCATTCACCATTCGGTTATAAGATTCGTCTCTTGCACTAGTTGTCATATCGGTATAGGTTTTTACTTCTCCTCCTACTATACTTTTTAATCCCGCCCCAATATCTCTTCCAATATTTCTAGCTCTCACAGTATTACCCTTAGCAATACCAAGTATTTTTGTAATCTTTTTTTCAGGAACTTCATTTCCTGTTGTAACAATTATATTTTCCATATTATTTTTTATTAATCTTACTATTTTTAATTTTCTCGATATTATCTTCTTTTTTATTAAAGAAAATAAAAATTCCTATAACGATAAAAAAGATTCCTATACCAACACCCCACAACCAATTTTCGGGTTTATCTAAAATTGTAGTGAATGTTATATACAAACCTAAAATTATTGAGGATATTCCTACTATTGTTCGACTTATTATATTCATAATAGTATTATATCAAAAAGAAATAAAAAAATCTGTCCTTTCGGAGGGTCTAGAATGTTATTGTCTTGCAATGTTTTGTTCCACTCGTTGAACGAAGTTAGAACTTATTTAATGAATTAGTTTTTAAGTTTTATATTAGTTTAATTTTATTTCATACATTTCCGGTCATACACACTGCCAAAAACAATACCGAAAGAAATACCTAAAGCAATGCCTACTCCAATATTTTCAAAGATGGTTTTTCCAAAGATTATTCCAAGAATTATTCCAAAAGTAATACCAATACCTATTCCAACCCCATGAGTTTTATTTGTGGGTATTTCTTTTTTGTTGACTTCATTTAATTTTGAATTATTTTTTATATTTTTCATTAAAATAATTATAACAAAAACAACAATAAATGATAATTTGTTTGTTAGTTAAGATATAAGAAAATTCGTTATTGGAAGCACAGGCTTTTTTTTGATGAGGTGGTTTTAATTTGCTCGCTTGGCAGGACGGGTTTCGAACCATGAATTGGAGGGAAGCAGTGGGGGATATTGAAACGACAACTAAAGAAATTAACTATTTACTATCGTTGATCTAACACAACGTCAATTTTTGTTTATTGAATATTAAATAAAAAAACAGAGGTATTTTCCCTTGTTTTTTCTAGGATGCTCCACTCGTTGAACGAAGTTAGAACCATTTTTGCTAAATTGAATTAAAAATTATTTTGTTCCTAAAATTATTTTTCCACATTTAACTTCAAATTCTTTCGCAACACCAAACACAACATCAATTTCTGGCTCAAAAGCTTCAATAGTATCACCATTTTTTAATTTCACTGTAACTTGCAGAGAATGAGTTTGAAATACAGATTCAACACTGCAATTACTAATAGCTTGTTTTATGCGATCCCATTCTGTTGTTTTTGGACATATGATAGAGCATTTATTATTCAAACACATAGCTTGATATGGACAATTTGACCGCATTGCATATTCAAATGGTAATTTGCAATTAAAATCAGATGTACATCCCTCTTCAATTACCTCTACAACTTGATAATCTACTTTATTTATAGTCGGCTTATCTATTACTTTTTTGTTGTCGTTCTTGTTAAGAATAAAAACAGAAAATATTGCGGTAAAAATTAAAATAAAAATTATGAGTAAAATATTTTTTTGTTTACTTTTTTCTAGTTTCGTAAACATAGTGATAAATAGTATTAGTGATAAATAAAATAGATAAACAGAAATTAAATAGATAAACAGGTTGTGAGTATTAAAAAGCCATTCGTTTATCAAAACTCCCTCAACAACATCTTTTATTTTGTATGTTAAAAATGAATGTGGCCAACCATATATTTTATACATAATAGTACCGCTGTATTCAATTTTTGTTACCAAGAGTGAAATGAAAATCAAGAGAAATGGGTTTATAGCAATTTTTACCTTACTTTTTCTATTTATTTTTATATTTTTTTTATAATACAAAAATAGAGATAAAAATAAGAATACAATGGAGATAGTTAATATTTGAAATAATGTCATAAAAATCTCTAATTAATTAATATCTAGGAAGTATATCAAGATTTTAGAGGTTCGAACATGGTAAAAAGTCTTGCTGAGTAAGGGATAAAAAATTTATGATATAATTGTAGCAATGAAAAAAGAAAAGAAATTAAAAAATAAATTGGTAATTTATCAATCTAAGGATGGAGGGATTTATTTTGAAATTGATGATAAAAACGAAACTATTTGGGCAACACAGAAGCAAATTGCTGATGTTTTTAATGTTACTCCGCAAAACATTACTATTCATTTAAAAAATATTTTTGAAAGTGGAGAATTGAAAAAAAGAGCAACTTGTAAAGAATCCTTACAAGTTCAAAAAGAGGGATCTAGAGAAGTTAAGAGAGCTGTACAAGAATATAATTTAGATGCAATAATTTCAATTGGATATAGAATTGATTCATCTGTTGGAACAAAGTTTCGCCAATGGGCAACAAAAACCCTTAAACAACATCTTGTGGGTGGTTATACTATTAATAAAAATTGTATTGGTTTTAATTATCAAAAATTCTCAAAAGCGATCGCTGATGTCAAAGCGCTTTTACCAGCAGGGAATACAGTTGGGACCAAAGAAATTTTAGAATTAATTAATGTTTTTGCTAGTACATGGTTTTCACTTGATGCTTATGATAAAGAAAGTCTGCCCAAAAAAGGAGTCAGTAAAAAACAAGTTATTTTTACTGCTGGGGAATTAGAAATAGCTTTGTATGATTTAAAGAAAATATTGATCACTAAAAAACAGGCAACTGAGTTATTTGGACAAGAAAGGAACAAGAACTCCGTTGATGGGATTGTAGGGAATATTTTTCAAACTTTCGGTAAAAAAGATGTCTATTCAACCATAGAAGAAAAAGCCGCTAACCTTTTATATTTTATGGTGAAAAATCATCCATTTACCGATGGGAATAAGAGAAGTGGAGCCTTTGCTTTTGTTTGGTTTTTGAGAAGAACAGGAACACTAAAAGTAAGTTTAAGCCCTGAAGCTTTGACGGCTCTTACTTTGTTAGTGGCGGAAAGTAAATCACAAGATAAAGATAAAATGATTGGATTAGTTTTACTAATATTGAAAAAATAAACAAAAAAGCCCTAACACTATCGTGTGGGGACTTAATTGCTTTTGCTCCGTCTGGTAGACGAAGTTCGAACCTGTGTGATTTTTTCTAGTTAGTCTATAAATTTAAATGTTGAAGTAATTTGGTCTATAGAGTCAGTAGAGTTATTTCCAGAAAGGAAAGCTGGTGTAAAATTAATAGAGAAACCTTCTGGCGATGGAGTTTCTACAGCTTCCCCTCGAGCAATCTTTTGTGTAATATTAATGTTTTCAAAATAAGCATAATACCCATCAATACTTTTTACCCCACACCCACGACCACAGCAATACCATGTGCCCCCATAACCTTCAATTTTACTTTCGGTCTCAATTTTTTGGATAGGATCATGTCCACAACTTCCTTCTGTTAGGAAATTTCCACCTTGTTTTTCAACCAATTCCAAAAAAGTACTATCTTCTGTTATGTTGTTTCCGTTAAATTCATTTATAGTAAACATCTTATCTTCACCTTTATAAAAACCTCTTTTATAACTTTTTTCGTAATTTCGACTACTAGGTAACTGCAAACAACTATCAACACAAACAGTCCAATCGGATGGATATTTAATTTCAAAACCAAAAATATCATTCTTAAAAGTTTTCAAACCATTTTTATCTATAAAAATTTCTTCTTCACTCGATAAAACTTTTGGGGAGGTAAATTTAAAAGTAGAAACTATTTCGTCCATTGTTTCAGAGTAATCTATTTCCCCAATATAGTAACCCATTAAATTAACCAAACCTATTTCTGTTGTATCTGAAAAACTCCAATTTAAAGTATTTATTTTTACTTCTTTAGGAGTTATTGTTTCTTTCTCTTTATACATTTTTATATTGTTCAAAAATACAACTTCTTTAGAATAAAGTTGTTCTTTTTCTTGTTCTCCAAGGCATACATTTTCTGGGTTAAGACGCTCACCACCTTGAGTTGGAGTGTAAATTATTCCCAAGAAAGTTTCTTTGTCAGAAGATGGTGAAATGTAAAGACGGAATTCAGGAGAGCTACAATACTGACCATCCTTTTCGGATGTAATTTCCCAATTTTTTGGATATTCAAATTCAAATCCATATTCCTCATTTTTGTAAGTTTTCCAAGAAGCAACTTTATTTTCAACAGCAATTTCTAGGTCGTTTTCTTCATGTTGTTCAACTTCTTGACCAATAATATCTTCGTTATCATCAAAAATGATTTCAAAATCATCTTTAGAAATAGAATTTTTGTTATGAGAATAATAGTATCCACCACTACCAATAGCTATAATTCCAACTATTATTAAAACTCCAACTAAACCAAATCCTTTTTTCATATTAATTTTAATTAATTTATAATTTCAAGTGAGGATTTGTGAAAATTCATTTTCACATAATCCGAACGCAGGAATTATATGCTTGCTTTATATATACAAAAAGTATATCAAATTTAAAAAAAAAGACTCCATTTTGCAGGGAGACTAGAATGTTGTTGCTTTGTAATACTTTGCTCCGGCGGCAGGACTTCTTTCTTACAGAACAGTATACCTTTTGGATATTTTTTTCGTTTTCAACTCAAAAATATCTCAAAAGCTCTTCGAGTCCTCCGCGGAAAGAATAAGTAAAACCCCAATGCTATTGCATCAGGGTTTAACTTCTTCTAGCTCCGTCTAGTGGACGACGTTCGAACCTGTCTTTTTTAAATAATTCAGCAATCTTGAATTAACTCTTGAGATGCAACTTGTAAACTTGGCGTGGTGTTAAGTAATTTAGGCGTTTGCGAGGTCTATTATTCAACCTTCTAACAGCTCGTTGTACGTCTTTGTCTGTAATTGTAGCAAAA
>Ga0208904_1000762_pt1 | contig 24605 bp, 20 predicted proteins | sample AntAceMetag02UKB_FD_184774 | JGI IMG/M metagenome (GOLD analysis project Ga0208904, IMG submission 184774) | Saline lake microbial communities from Ace Lake, Antarctica - Antarctic Ace Lake Metagenome 02UKB (SPAdes) (version 2) | ecosystem: Environmental > Aquatic > Non-marine Saline and...
ATTCAGAGAGGATGTTTTCTATATTAAGGCGCTTTACACCTGAGGTGGAAGAATATTCTATAGATGAGGCCTTTTGTGATTTAAGTGGTTTAAGAAGAATATATCACTGCTCTTATGAAGCGATAGCTTTAAAGATAAAAGAGGCTATTGAGAAAGAACTGGATTTCACTGTCTCTGTTGGCTTAAGTATTAGTAAGAGTTTAGCTAAGATATGCTCTAAAAAGGATAAGCCCTCGGGGTTGGTGAGTGTGCCGGGGTTTAAATTACATGAGTTTTTAAAAGGAGTTGGGTTAGAAGAAGTCTGTGGCTTTGGGCCTAATAGTGTAGCCTTATTAAATAAGTGTGGTGTAAAGTCAGTTTATGATTTTGTAAATAAGTCTCAGGATTTTGCTACTAAGATATTAGGTAAGATAGGAAAAGAACTTTATTTAGAATTAAAGGGCTTAGCAGTTTATGAAGTAACTAATGAAGAAGTCTTACATAAATACTTATCCATTAGTAAAACTAAGACCTTTATGCCTCCCTCAAATAATAAGGAATATGTCAGGGCGCATTTATTTAGAAATATGGAGTCAGCCTTTATTAAACTTAGGCGGCATAAGCAGAGTGTAAAAAAGATAACTGTTTTTTTGAAGAAACAGGATTTTTCCTGCTCTGGCTTAGAAGCTGAATTAAACAGATATTCATCTGCAACTATGGACTTTACTGATATAGTAGAAAGTTTATTTAATAAAATATATAGAAGTAAGGTATTATATAGAGCTACGGGAGTTATTTTAAGTAAGCTGGCTGAAGAGGGACATGATAGTAGGGATTTATTTGAAGATGCCTTGAAGATAGAGAAACTTAAGAGTTTATCTAAGGTAACTGATAAACTTAATAATAAATTCGGAAAACACACTCTGCATTTAGGCTCAACTGAGTTTTTAAAGATGCGTGGTAGGGAGAGTCATCCCAGGGCTAATGTCAGTGAGCGTAAGGTAGAATTACTAAAGGGTGAGGATTTTAGAAAAAGATTGAATATTCCTTTATTAAGGTTAAAATAGTAGGGAATAAAATTAATATATTAGTGTCTAAATAAATGAAAAGGAAATTTCCTGATTATGTCAGATGAGAAACAACTACTTGAGCAAGCTCAACTAGGTGATAAAGCAGCTTTTGGGCAGCTCATAGATTTACATAAAGATAAAGTAATCAATATAGCTTATAAGCTTTCAAATAACTATGAAGCTGCTCAGGATATTGCTCAGGAAAGCTTCATTAAAGCTTATACCAAGCTTAGTTCTTTTAAAAAAGAAGCTTCATTTATGACCTGGCTTTATCGGGTTACTTATAATACAGCTTGTAATTACTTAAGAAAGAATAAGATCAAGACACTATTTCTACATGAAAACATAGCTATTGATCCCAGGGAGACACCCGAAGAAGCTGAATTAAAGGATATTGTAAATGAGGCTGTAGAGCTTCTCCCCTTAAAGCTTAAGGCTGTGGTGGTCTTAAGAGATTATGAGGGACTAACTTATAAAGAAATAGCCCAGGTGATTAAGCGGCCTGTGGGAACAGTAGAATCCCGCTTAGCTAGAGCTAGGTTAAAGTTAAAAGAACTTTTAGCAGATTATATAGAGGGGTAATTAAAGATGAAATGTAAATATTCCAAATTAATTAATAAATTTTTTGATGGAGAATTAGAGGCTTCTATGGATAAAGAAGTCTTTACTCATCTTTATAAATGCTCCGAATGCAGAAAACAAATTGAATTATTAAAAACAGTTAAAGGGCTTTTAAGAAGATATGAACCTTTAAAGGCAGATAATAATTTTACCTTTAGAATAATGGATGAAATAGAAAATCGCTTTAATAAAGGTTGGGATTTCCTTATTAAACCTTTAGCAATAAAATTAATTCTCGCATTAGCGATGGTTTTCGTGGTCTTAAGTTTTATTTCATTTTCAGGGCTGAATAAAGATAAGACTGTTTCCTTAGAAGAAGTTTTACTGGCCAGTAACTATACTTCTAATGAGAAAATAGTCTTAAGTAATGAAAACCTATCTGAATACGATGTCTTCAGATTAACTCTTAATTAAGGAGTAAGAAATGGAAAATTCAAAGATTATTTTAGTTACCCTTATAGTATTGACTCTTCTGGTAGGGACCATGGGTGGTTATTTAATAGCCAGTAATACCCGTTGTCCTGTAGGACAGAATGATTTTGGTAAACTGATGATGTTAAAGGCTATGTCTGATAAAAAAGACAGTAAATTTGGATGTGCTTATCAGCAAGGACCTAAAGGGTCCAAAGAGAAGATGTCTAAAATGGGCAATAGAGAATACATGCAGACGATGTCTAAAGATAGAGATATAAACCGAGATAAGATGCATGAGAAAAAGGGTGAGATGTTCCTTAAGATCATGACTAAAAAGTGTAATCTTACAGATAAACAACAAAATCAGGTAAAAGCCATCTTTGAATCCAATAAAGGTGACCTAAAGGCAGCTCGGGATGAGTTTAAGGGTAAATTAGATACAATTAAGGATAAGACAGATACTCAGATAGAGAACATCTTAACTGATGAGCAGAAAGTACAGTTTAAAGAACTAAAAGAAAATGCCAAGAAATGTCATATGCAGCAGTTTCAAGCTAGAAACAAGAATTTTAAAAGATTAGCTCAAAAGAAAAGAACTCTTAATAAAGTACGAGCGAGTGCTTTTTAAGACATAATTATATATGGTTTAATTAAAAAACACATAAGCCTGCTCTAGCTAAAAGTTAGAGCAGGTTTTGTTATATAAAGTGGATTTTAAGAAAAAATATTGACTTTTTTAGGTCTAAAGCTTAATATACCTATAACTGTATAATTAGCCTATAAATACAAAGAAAATTTAATAATGAGTTTATCTGATAGGATAAGTAATTGGATTAAGGATAGAGTAACTGAAGCCGGCGTCAAAGGCGCTGTTTTTGGTTTAAGCGGAGGCTTGGATTCAGCCTGCGTGGCTGTTTTGTGTCGCAATGCCTTTGGAGATAACCTCTTGGGTATAACTATGCCTTGTGAAAGCCATGGTGATGATGAGAAGTATGTTAAACTATTATGTGATAAATTTAATATAAAAACAGAGGACGTTTGTCTGGATAATGTTTATAAAGAGTTAGTAGGGATATTGCCTGAAGGCGATGATTTATCAAGGGCTAATATTAAACCTCGCTTAAGAATGACCACTCTTTATTATTATGCTAATAATCTTAATTATTTAACTATTGGTACAGGTAATAAAAGTGAGCTTACTGTTGGTTATTTTACAAAATATGGTGATGGAGGAGTTGATTTATTACCTTTAGGTGATTTAACTAAGACTGAAGTAAGACAGTTAGCTTTAGAGTTGGATATACCTCAGGAGTTGATTGATCGGCCGCCAACTGCAGGGCTTTGGCACGGACAGACAGATGAGAATGAACTAGGTATTACTTATGAAGTGCTGGATAAGGCCATAGTGGCGATAGAAAATAATAAAATAGATGATTTTGAAGATAAAGATGTGCTCCAAAAAGTTTTAAAATTTAAAAAAGGTGCTTTGCATAAACTTGTTGTTACACCCATGTATAAAAAGAGTGGAGAAAAGTAATGGTGCTAAAGACTAAAGATGATGTTTTAAAGTTTGTAAAAGAAAACAAAATTAAACATATCCAGGTTTGGTTTACTGATATCCTAGGATTTTTAAAATGTTTCACAATTACCGATGATGAGCTTAAGGATACTATGGAGCATGGTAAAGGCTTTGATGGAAGCTCTATTACTGGATATGCTGAAGCCGAAGAATCTGATATTGTAGCTAGGCCAGATCCGTCTACTTTTCAGTTATTACCTTGGGAAGATGAGAAAATCGGCCGTATGTTTTGTGATATCCTTAATCCTGATGGCTCTCCTTATGCGGGTGATCCCAGATATATTTTAAAGCAAAACCTTAAAAAGGCTAAGGAAATGGGATTTGATTTCTTTGTCGGTCCTGAACTTGAATATTATTATTTTAAAAGCAAGACATCGCCTGATGTAGTTGATGGAGGAGCTTATTTTGATTTAATTCCCAATGATTTAGCTAATAATTTAAGAAGAAAAAGTGTAGATGCTTTAAGACAGATGAATATTCCTGTTGAAATGTCGCATCATGAAGTAGGACCCTCACAACATGAAATTGACTTGCGTTATTCAGATGCCCTTAGTATGGCTGATGCTGCCGTAACTTATAAAATGGTCATAAAAGAAATAGCTCAAAAAGAAGGCATTCATGCTACTTTTATGCCTAAGCCTATTTTTAAAAAGGCCGGCTCAGGTATGCATATTCATCAATCTTTATTTAAAAATGGAAAGAATGTATTTTATAATCCGGACGATAAAGAATACCTTTCGGATACAGCGCGAGCATTTATCGCAGGACAACTCAAACACAGCCGTGAAATATGTTCTGTTTTAGCTCAGTGGGTTAACTCTTATAAAAGATTAGTTCCTGGATATGAAGCTCCGGTTTATATTAGCTGGGCTCATAAAAATAGGACCGCTTTAATCAGAGTGCCGGTTTATAGGCCAGGTAATGAGCATGCCACCAGAGCTGAAATCAGGTGTCCTGATCCGGCCTGTAATCCTTATCTGGCATTCTCAGTAATTTTAGCAGCTGGCTTAGAAGGCATTAAAAAGGGATATAAATTACCTAAATCAGTTGAGCCAAATATTTATAATATGGAACCTCAAGAAAGAGAAAGTCGCGGTCTGCAGAGTTTGCCGGTTAGTCTTTTTGAGGCCCTAAGAGAAACGGAAACCAGCGCCCTTGTCAAAGATGCCTTGGGTGAGCATATATTTAGTCGCTTTATTCATAATAAGATGAAAGAATGGGATGATTATCGCAGCCGAGTGACGTCTTATGAAATAGAGAGGTACTTGTCTATTCTTTAATGGAAACTTTTTTAACAAAGGAAAAAAGAAATGCCCTATGTACAAAGAATTCTTGATGAAGTCAAGAAGAAGAATCCTGGTCAGCCTGAATTTATACAGGCAGTTGAGGAAGTAGTTGAAACACTAAGACCTGTCCTTAAAAAACACCCTAAATATCAAGCCAATAAAATCTTAGAGCGTATGGTTGAGCCTGAACGGGTAATTATGTTCAGAGTTCCCTGGGTCGATGATAAGGGTGAGTTTCAAATTAACCGAGGTTACAGAATTGAAATGAATAGTGCTATCGGTCCTTATAAGGGTGGCTTGCGCTTTCATCCATCTGTTAATTTAGGTATTTTAAAGTTTTTAGCTTTTGAGCAGGTTTTAAAAAATTCCCTCACTACTCTACCTATGGGTGGCGGTAAGGGTGGATCTGATTTCGATCCTAAAGGAAAATCAGATAACGAAGTTATGAGTTTTTGTCAATCATTTATGAGTGAGCTTTTTAGGCATATTGGCCCGGATACAGATGTCCCGGCTGGTGATATCGGTGTCGGTGGACGTGAAATTGGTTTTATGTTCGGTCAGTATAAAAGATTGCGCAATGAATTCACTGGTGTCCTAACTGGTAAAGGACTTAACTGGGGTGGAAGCCTCATCAGGCCAGAAGCCACTGGTTATGGTTGTGTATATTTTGTTGAAGAAATGCTCAAAACTAAAGGCGAAACCTTTGAAGGTAAAACCTGTGCGATTTCAGGTTCTGGAAATGTAGCTCAATATACAGCTCACAAGCTAATTGAGCTGGGAGCAAAGGTAGTGACGCTATCTGATTCCGGCGGTTATATTCATTGTGAGGATGGTATTGGAGAAAAAGAATTAGAGCATATTTTTGAACTTAAAAATGCAAAGCGCGGCAGAGTAAAAGAGTGTACAAAACTCTTTAGCTGTAAATATCATGATGGTAAACGTCCCTGGAATGAAAAATGTGATATCGCTTTTCCGAGTGCAACCCAGAATGAAATCAGCAAAGCTGATGCCGAGGCTTTGGTTAAAAATGGCTGTATGGCTGTTGGTGAAGGGGCTAATATGCCCACGATGCCAGAGGCTGTAAAAGTTTTCCAAAACGCCAAAGTTCTATATGCTCCAGGTAAAGCTTCTAATGCTGGCGGAGTTGCAACTTCAGGTTTAGAGATGAGCCAGAATTCATTAAGGCTTTCATGGACCAGAGAAGAAGTTGACGGCAGATTGAAGGGTATTATGCAGGCTATTCACAAGGCTGCTTTTGAAGCCGCAAAAGAATATGGTGAGCCGGGCGATTATGTCCTAGGGGCTAATATTGCTGGCTTTATCAAAGTAGCTGATTCTATGATAGATCAGGGCTTAGTTTAAGAAGAAAGAAATATGCCAAATAAAAGCAGTAGCAATCAAGATAGTAAGCAAATTCTTGAAGCTTTAGCTAAAATAAGCGAGGCCGTTACTTCTGATAAGTATTTAGATGATATTCTAAAACTTATTGTCACAGTGACGGCCGAGGTTATGGGCTCAAAGATTTGCTCACTTATGCTTTTAAATGATAAAAAAGAATTAGTAGTTAAAGCTACTCAATCTATCAGCGATAGTTATAATCAGAAGCCCAATATAAAATTAGGTGATGGGTTGGCTGGGTTGGTGGCTTCTGAAGGAAAACCACTTACTTCTGATGATGTCAGGGAAGATAAACGTTATGTTAATAGAGACATCGCAAAAAAAGAAGGGCTGTACTCTCTTTTATGTGTGCCCCTGAGGGTTAAGGGTGAGATTATTGGGGTTTTAAATAGTTATACATCTAAGCCCCATAAGTTTAGTGATGCTGAAATAATTATGTTGAATTCAGTGGCTAATCAGGCTGCTATTGTAATAGAAAATTTCAGGCTTGTAGTTGAAACCAAAGTTGTCAAGGAAGAGCTTGAGGCTCGTAAGATAATTGAAAGAGCCAAAGGCATATTAATGAAAAGAAGAAACTTAGCTGAAGATGAAGCTTATAGTTTAATGCGTAAGTATAGTATGGATAATCGTAAGACCATTAAAGAAGTAGCCAACGCTATTATTTTAAATGATGAAATGAATAGTATTTCATAAAAAATAACTTGACAAATGCCTAAATTTGAGGCATAATTATTACATAATTAAATAAAAAGAACACAATGATAGTGTTCAAAAAGTAAGGTAAGACGAAGACGTTCTTTTAAGAATGTCTTTTTTTATTTTTAGCGAAGTAAGCTAGAAATTAGGACATTGAAGTCCTTTTTTAAAGCAGGGGTTATGCTTTTTAAAAGGATTTTTTTGTTTATAAGAGGTGATGAAGATGAATTATAACGAATTATTTAATACTATTAGTGCCAGGCTAAAGAAGATAGCTATGCATTATAATAATTTTGTGCCTTTATTAGATGCCAATGACCTTTACCAAGAGATGATTATATACCTTTGGCAGAAGTATAAAGATGGTGTGCCTGAAGGTATAAATGAAAACTATATAGTTAAAGGTTGTGAATTTCATATAAGAAACTTAATGAGAAAAAGTCAGGAAAACATTAAGAAAGTTACCCTTGATAAGGAAATTGATGATAAAGGGCATAAACTGGCAGATTTAATTCCTGATGGATGTAGGTCAATAACTGAAGATATTGATAAAAGCTTCGCCCTAAATTATATCAGAAAGAACGGATTTAGTAAAAAAGATAAAAAGATTTTCTTTCTTTTTTTAGATGGCTATACGGCTCGCCAGATAGGTGCGAAGCTAAATATTTCCCATGTAGCTGCTTTAAAAAGTAAGAACAAGTTGATGGAAAAGTGTAAGAAAAGATTTCAATAAGTTACCAACAAGGTCATTTCTTTACTTATAGTATTAAGCAGTTTAAACACAATGTAAGTGTTTATGTGAACGGAGACGTTCTTAATCTCGCATATTTAGACGGGATGGGAACGTTTTTTTTATTTTTGGATAATATAATTATGAAAAAAAGTAAAAACTTAAATGAACTTTTATCTGACATTAAAGTGCAAATGCGCACGAATAATTCATGGGCGCATAGAGCGCAGGGAAACATTTTGTTTTGTAATGCTTGTGGCGCTCTAGATGATGAAGGCGTTGAGTCAAAAGATATCCAAAAAAAGAGTATAACTCACGAAAAGTGCAGCAGTTTAAAAAGATATCTAGATAGTTTACATAGGATTGTTTAGTTTTTTTTAATTTGGTTTGCTTAATAATTAAGCATATGGGAGGTGAAAGTTGAAATCTACTTTATATGATGAACAAATAAAGGGTTTATCTAAAATAAGTCGGGCTATAACATCTGATTTATATTTAGATGATATTCTGGGTCTTATTGTGAGTGTAACTGCCCAAGTTATGGGATCAAATATTTGTTCGTTAATGCTTCTTAATGAAAAGAATAATAAACTAGAAATTCGAGCAACTCAAAGTGTTAGTGAAGAGTATAACAAAAAGCCTCCTTTGGTTTTAGGTGAGGGTGTTGCCGGAAAAGCTGCCAAGCTTAATCAAGCCATTGTTTTAAAAGATGTAACTAAAGAAAAAGAATATAAATATCACGATGTTGCAAAAAAAGAAAATTTGCGTTCACTTTTGTGCGTGCCGCTGGCCTTAAAAGGTAAGGTTATCGGAGTTATCAACTGCTATACTTCTACTCCTCATAAATTTAGCCAGCTGGAAATTGAAATATTGACCTCCATAGCTAACCAGGCTGCAGTTGCTATAGAAAATACAGAATTAATGGTTAAAAGCAGAATTATTCAAGAAGAGCTTGAGTCGCGCAAGGTTATTGAAAGAGCTAAAGGCATATTAATGAAAGACGAAGGCATAAGTGAAGAAGAAGCATATTTGAAAGTTCAAAAATTCAGCATGGACAGGCGAAAGACCATGAGAGAAATAGCTGAAGCTATTATCATGGTTACTGATATTAATAAGAAAAAAAATTAAACCTAATAAGATTATCAAAATGCTAGTGGTTATGAATAACGTTGAAGAGAAAATAATCTCAAAGAAATTTATAAAGGTAACAGAGGATGTGAATTCCTATATTTCCGGCGAAAGGCTATCTAGTAATTATAAAACATGCGTTAAATTAATAGAAAAAACACTGATTGAAGAAGCACTTTTAAAAACACGGGGTAATCAATTGAGATCGGCAGAACTCTTGGGAATTAACCGAAACACACTGCATTCAAAAATAATTAAGTATCAGATTGATATTGATCAATTCAAATAAATAATTAAGAAAAAAAAGAAAGGAAGAAAATGAATTTTCAAAAACCAAATGCTAATGATGCAACTGAAACCTTTAACAGATCAAAGAGTGTAGCGCCTAATTCTGGTTTATGTTCAAGGTGTATTGATGGCTGCCGAGGAAATTGTGAAGTTTTTAAATCAACATTTAGAAGCAGAGAAGTAATTTATCCAGGTCCGTTTGGTGATGTAACCGCTGGGGCAGACAAAGAATATCCAGTAGATTATTCGCATTTTAATATTCAAGGTTATGCTTTGGGAGCGAAAGGTTTGCCAGAAGGAGTTGAAGCTGGCCCCGATACGGCAAAATTTACTAGTGTTAATACAGAAACAGAATATGGTTATGAAAGTAAAGTAAAAATGAGAACTCCTATATTTACAGGTGCTCTAGGTTCAACAGAAATTGCCCGTAAAAACTGGGAGCATTTTGCCATCGGAGCTGCTATATCAGGAGTTACTCTGGTTTGTGGCGAGAATGTTTGCGGAATTGATCCACAGCTTGAGCTTGATTCAAATGGAAAAATAGCTAGCGCTCCTGATATGGATCGCCGTATTGAAACTTATAGGCGTTTTCATGAAGGCTATGGTGAGCTTCTTGTGCAGATGAATGTGGAAGATACTCGCTTGGGAGTAGCTGAATATATCAGAGAAAAACATGACCTTGAGACCATTGAATTAAAATGGGGACAGGGAGCTAAATGTATTGGCGGCGAGATTAAAGTTAAAAGTTTAGAAAGAGCTTTAGAACTTAAAAAAAGAGGTTATATTGTAACTCCTGATCCATCTCTTAAGGCTAATCAGCAGGCTTTTAAAGATGGGGCTATTAAAGAATTTGAAAGACATTCGAGGTTGGGTTTTGTTTCCGAAGAGTCTTTTTTAAATGAAGTAAAGCGCTTACGCGATTTAGGCTTTAAAAGAATTACTTTAAAAACAGGAGCTTATTCTATGGTGGAATTAGCCATGGCTATTAAGTATGCTTCTATTGCCAAGCTTGATCTTTTGACTATTGATGGGTCTGGTGGAGGTACTGGCATGAGTCCCTGGAGAATGATGGAAGAATGGGGAACCCCTACATTATATCTACAAGCTTTAACTTATGAGTTTTGCTGTAAGCTTAAAGGTCAGGGCATAAGAGTTCCTGATATAGCTATTGCTGGTGGATTTTCCAGTGAAGACCATATTTTTAAAGTTTTGGCTATGGGAGCACCCTATGTTAAAGCAGTTTGTATGGGTAGAGCTCTTATGATTCCTGGAATGGTAGGTAAAAATATTGATCAGTGGATGAAAGATAAAAATTTGCCTTCTACTGTATCTAAATTTGGCCAAACAGCTAAAGAAATATTTGTTTGCTATGATGAACTTGAAGAGAAATACGGCAAAGACATGAAAGATATTCCTTTGGGAGCAGTTGGTATCTATTCATTTTCAAAAAAAATACAAGTCGGCTTACAGCAATTAATGGCCGGTTCTAGAAACTTCAAATTAGATACAATAACACGCAGGGATATCATGGCGCTTACAGAAGAAGCGGCTAAGATAACTGGTATTGATTATGTTATGAATGCTTATCGCCAAGAGGCGGAAGCTGTTCTTGAAGGTAGGCAAAGTGAATGTCTTCAACAAGTGAGGTAATAATTATGGAAAATAAAGGTTTGTGTCAGACATGTTGTAATGATAAAGCTTGCACCTTTGATAGGAAATTTCCCGTTAATTTTTGCGAGGAATTTTCAGTAAGTCAACCTGCTAAAATTACAAAGCAGACAAAAAAGAAGTAAATAAAAAATAATAGTTACCAAAATAAAACCTATTTTACTTAAGATATTATAGGGTATTTCAAAACACATAGTTTTGTGTTTGCACAAAGGCGTTCTTAACAAAAGAATGCCTTTGTCTTTTTAAGTAAAAAAGATTAATTTAGACGTAGGTGTCTGTGAATTTATAGCTTTGTAAAGCTATTCATTTGTGGGCGCCTTTTTTTGTTTTTTGAGAATTTATTTAATACAAGCTTTTGATATTACATAAAACAATTAGTTTATATGTAAAAAAGGAAGGTAAAAAATGAAAAAGTATTTATTAATGTTACTGATTGTTCTTTTATTTACTATTGGTATGGGATTTGAAGCAACAGCTGGCCTCTTAGATGATACAGAGGTTGAAATTAGTTCTGATATCGCATTTTTTTCTAAGTACATGTGGCGAGGTTTTGAGTTAGATTCAGATCCGGTCATTCAACCAGGTGTTTATGTGGGCGTATACGGGTTTACAGCTAGTGTTTGGGGTAGTTTTGATTTGCGTGACAATGATGATTTTGATTCAGAAGAAGTTGATTACTCAGTTGATTACAGTCACGACTTTGAATATGTAGGCATTTCTTTAGGACACATTTATTATGATTTTCCTTCAGCAGATGCCCACAGTAAAGAGTTTTATGTAGGAGCGGGTTTGACTCAGGTGCCCCTAAGTCCTTTTGTGACTTGGTACCATGATTATTCTAAAGAAGAAAATGGTGGTGGTGATGGTGATTATGTTGTCTTAGATTTAAGTCACACCTTTGAATTTGAGGATAAGCCAGTTGCTATTGAATTAGGTGGGCATATAGGTTATAACCATGAGTTGTTTATTACTGGTAACGGCGGTGACGTAGGTCTTTCAGCCGGCTTACCTATAACCTTAACTGATCATGTAACACTAACCCCGCTAATTGCTTATTCAATTCCTTTTGGAGATTTAGAGGATGAAGATGATGGTAATCAAAGTGATGAGTTTTACGGTGGTTGCGTGCTGGTCTTTAGCATGTAAAAGAGGAGGAAAAATATGAAAAATAGTTTTAAAAAAATTCTATTTTGTTTAATGTTTTTAATTTTTGGGGTTGGGGTGTTTGCAGGTGCAGCTTTTGCTGATGAGGCAATAACACCTGAGTCTAACGCTTTGGCTATAAACACGGTTTGGACTTTGATAGCGGCTTTTCTGGTTTTCTTTATGCAAGCTGGATTTGCTATGATTGAGACAGGTTTTACCAGAGCTAAAAATGCTTGTAACATTATGACAAAGAATCTAATGGATTTTAGTGTTGGTTCTTTAGCTTACTGGGCCATTGGTTTTGGGGTTATGTTTGGAGCAAGTGCTTTTGGTCTTTTTGGGACAGATGGATTTTTCCTATCTAAAGCAGATCCGTCAACTAATGATGGTTTGTGGATGTTTACTTTTTGGATCTTTCAAACAGTTTTTGCAGCTACAGCGGCTACTATTGTATCCGGTGCTATGGCTGAAAGGACAAAATTTAAAGCTTACCTTGCTTATAGTGTTTTCATTACTGCCTTAATATATCCAGTAGCAGGTCACTGGATCTGGGGTGGCGGTTGGTTAGGAAGCAAGCTGGGCATGATTGATTTTGCCGGTTCTACTGTTGTTCACTCTGTTGGTGGCTGGGCAGCTTTAGTTGGTGCGTGGCTGTTAGGTCCAAGGCTTGGTAAGTATAATCCCGATGGCACTTCTAATGCTATCCCGGGTCATAATATACCTCTAGCCGCTTTAGGTGTGTTTATTTTATGGTTCGGATGGTTTGGATTTAACGCGGGAAGCACAACAGCAGGTACCAATCTAAGTATTGGTGCGATTGCGGTTACTACTAACTTAGCAGCAGCAGCCGGCGCCTTAGTAGCGATGATGGTTGTCTGGGCAAAATATGGCAAGCCGGATACTAGTATGGCTTTAAACGGAGCTTTGGCTGGATTAGTTGCTATAACTGCTGGTTGTGCTAATGTTTCACCTCTAAGTGCAGTCATTATTGGTGCTTTAGCCGGAGGCTTAGTTGTCTTTGCTATTGAGTTCATTGATAAAGTTCTGCGCATTGATGATCCGGTTGGTGCAATTTCAGTCCATGGTGTCTGTGGTGCCTTTGGTACTCTGGCTGTTGGTTTCTTTGCTCAAGAATCTTATGGTGGTGTAAATGGACTTTTCTTCGGAGGAGGTTTTAAGCAGCTTATAGTTCAGGCTACAGGCGTTGTGAGTGTTTTTGCCTGGGTTTTCATAGCTGCTCTGATACTCTTTGGAGTAATTAAGAAGATAATGGGTCTTAGAGTTAGTGACGAAGAACAGCTTAAGGGACTTGATATAGGTGAACATGGTCTTGAAGCCTATGCAGGTTTTCAAATATTTACAACTGAATAAGAAATCTATGGGGCAGGTTAAATTGCCTGCCCCAGTAAAAAGAGGAGATTGAAAATGAAACTTGTAATAGCTATGATCCAGCCTCACAAATTACCCGATGTTAAAAAAGCTCTTTTTGAGTCAGAAATATATAAAATGACTGTTTCTAATGCCTTAGGCTGCGGGCAACAAAAGGGCTACACAGAAACCTATAGAGGAATTGTGCATGAGGTTAATTTATTAAAAAAAATAAAATTAGAATTAGCTGTTAATGATGAATATGTAGAAAAGGCCATTGAGGCTATTATTAAAGGATCTAGAACAGGTAAAATAGGTGATGGGAAGATTTTTGTTTTAGATTTATCGGAGTGTGTTAGAATAAGAACAGGAGAAAAAGGCAAAAAAGCTATTGGCTAAAAAAAGGTTACCAGAATGTTGATTTTTTTACTTATGGTAACAGAAAATAAGAAGACACAATGACTGTGTCAAGTATTGACGAAGGCGTTCAATTTCACCCTTTAGTGGTGAGGAACGCCTTTTTTGTGTTTAAAAAAGGAGTATATAAGATGTTAGTAAAAACAAAAGATGATGTATTAAAACTAGTTAAGGAAAACGATGTTAAATTTATCAGGTTTTGGTTTACAGATCTTTTAGGTCAGGTGAAGAGTTTTTCTGTTACTGAGAGCGAGCTTAAAGGAGCTCTTGAGAACGGCATGGGTTTTGATGGCTCATCTATTACTGGTTATCAGGATATTGAAGAATCCGATATGATTGCCATGCCCGATCCATCGACTTTTCAGATATTACCCTGGAGACCAAAAGAAAAAGCTGTAGCTCGCATGATCTGTGATGTTTTAAATCCGGATAAGACACCTTATGAAGGGGATCCTCGTTATGTGCTCAAACGTGCATTAGCAAGAGCAAAAAAAATGGGCTACGACCATTTTTATTTAGGGCCTGAGTTAGAATTCTTTTATTTTAAAGCAGATGGAGCTACAGAGGTTTTAGATAAGGGCGGCTATTTCGATTTGACATCTCTTGATGTTGCCAGTGATTTAAGAAGAGAAACAGTCTTAGCATTAGAAGAGATGGGTATTCATGTAGAATATTCACATCACGAAGTAGCTCCTTCTCAGCATGAAGTTGATATGCGTTATGATGATGCTCTTAAGATGGCCGATAACGTTATTACTTACCGTGTAGTTGTAAAAGAGATTGCTAATAAATTCGGAGTCTATGCAACCTTTATGCCTAAACCTATTTTTGGTGAGAACGGTTCTGGTATGCATGTCCATCAGTCACTTTTTAAGGGTAAGAAGAATGCTTTTTATGATTCTAAATCAAAAGATTTTTTATCAGAAACAGCTCATAAGTATATAGCTGGGCTTCTTGAGCACTCAAAAGAAATTTGTTCCATATTTGCTCAGACAAGTAACTCTTATAAAAGATTAGTACCTGGTTATGAAGCTCCGGTTTATATTGTCTGGAGCAGAAGAAATAGAAGTGCTTTAATTAGAGTGCCTCTTTATCATCCAGGACAGGAGAAGGCCACTAGATGTGAATTCAGAGCTTCAGATCCGGCTTGTAATCCTTATCTTACCTTTGCTGCTATGCTTCAAGCTGGTTTAGATGGTATTGAGAATAACTATAAAGTGCCAGCTTCTATGGAAAAAAATCTTTATAATTTAACTGACGATGAGAGAAAAGAAAAAGGTATCGAGACTTTGCCTGAAAGCTTAGGACATGCTTTAGCTATCACCGAAGAAAGTGAATTAGTTAAGAAAACTTTAGGTAAACACATTTTCAAGAGATTTATTGAGCTTAAAAAGAAAGAGTGGAATGAATATAGAATTCAAGTATCACAATACGAACTTGATAAGTATCTTTCTATTCTATAATTAAAACGTTAGTTGTGCCCACTTATAAATTTAGTGGGCATAACTGAATTTATTAGTGCTTAAATTATAGGCAGTTTAAAATGTATAAAAAAAACAATTTTCCTCATCAACAGGGGCTATATTATCCAGAATTGGAAAAAGATTCCTGCGGTGTCGGTTTTATCTGTGATATCCAAGGCAGGAGTAGCTATTCTATTCTTAAAAAAGGCCTGAATATTTTAGAACGCCTCACTCATCGTGGTGCTGTCGGAGCTGATTCAAAGACAGGAGACGGAGCTGGTATTCTTATTCAGATGCCGCATGAATTTTTAGCTAAGGTAACCGCTCAAGAGAAAATAGAATTACCCGATGAGGGTTTATATGGCTCGGGGATTATTTTTTTCCCGAAAAAAAGTTTTCAGATAAAAAAATGTAAAGATTCTATTTTTAAAATAGCCAAGCGAAATAAATTCAAGGTATTGGGTTATAGAACTGTACCTGTAAAAGAAACAGCGATTGGTAAAAGCGCCAGGGAGACTCAACCGCAAATAGAGCAGATTTTTGTAGCTCCGTTAGGTAGGATAAAAAATAAACTTGATTTAGAAAGAAGGCTTTACATATTAAGAAAAGAAATTGAGAACAAGATAACTGCTTTAAAATCAAAAGAAGAAAGTAATTTTTATATCTGTAGCTTGTCTTGTAAGATCTTTATTTATAAAGGCCTTTTAATGCCGTATCAGGTTGGTAAGTTTTATCTTGATTTAAAAGATAAAGCTATGAAGACGGCTTTAGTTTTAGTGCATTCAAGATATAGCACCAATACTTTTCCTTCCTGGGCTTTAGCTCAACCATTTAGAATGTTGGCTCATAATGGGGAGATTAATACCTTGAAGGGTAATGTTAACTGGATGAAAGCTAGAGAAGGTTCTTTATCTTCAAAAATTCTAAATAGTAGATTAAAGAAAGTATTTCCCATTATAACTCCACAAGGAAGCGATTCATCTTCTTTGGATAATGCTTTTGAACTGCTTCATTTATCTGACAGGTCTTTAGCTCACGCGATAGCCATGCTCATACCTCTTGCCTGGCAGAAGAACAATGAATTGGGTAAAAAAATTAAGGATTTCTATAAATATCACTCAGCTCTTATGGAGTCTTGGGATGGACCGGCCGCCATTGCTTTTACTGACGGTAAAAAAGTGGGGGCTTTATTAGATAGAAACGGCTTAAGGCCGGCACGATATATTATTACAAAAGATAATTTGGTAATCATGGCTTCTGAAATGGGAGTGCTTGATGCTGAAAGTAAGAATATTAAATATTCAGGCAGATTAGAGCCAGGTAAGATTTTCCTGATTGATACTGAGAAGAAAACAATTATTGATGATGAAATAATAAAAAAAGAATTAGCTAAAGCCCAGCCTTATAGTAAATGGCTTAAAGATAATGTTCTCAGTTTGAATAAATTACCCAAGGCTAAGGCAAACAAAGATAAAATTGATTTAAAGACTCAAATGCTGGCTTTTGGTTACTCAAGAGAGGACCTAAATAAGATAATTCTTCCTATGCTTGAAGAGGGCAAGGAGCCTATTGGCTCCATGGGTAATGATGCACCGCATGCTGTTCTTTCTAAGAGGTCTCAATTGGTATTTAATTATTTCAAACAGTTATTTGCCCAGGTTACTAATCCGCCTATAGATCCCATCAGGGAAGAAATTGTAACCAGCTTAAGTTGCTTCATCGGACCTGAAAAAAATATTCTAAGTCAGGAGCCTGAGCACGTTAAAAGATTGTATCTAAAGCAACCCCTATTAACAAATGAACAAGTAAGTAAAATTATTAATTTAAATCAAAGTGGCTTCAGGGCAAAAACGCTATCTTTGTGTTTTGAGATATCAAAGAAAACTAACATGCTCAAAAGAATTAATAGTTTATGCAATGAAGCTGAGATTGCTGTAAAGAAGGGGTATGGCTTTATTATTTTAAGCGATAGGGGAATTAATAATAGAAAAGCAGCCGTAAGTAGCTTGCTCGCTTTAGGAGCAGTTCATCATCATTTAGTTAAGAAATTGTTGAGAACTAAAACAGCTCTAATTTTGGAAACAGGTGAGGCTAGAGATGTCCATCACTTTGCCATGCTTTTTGCTCATGGGGCTGATGCAATAAATCCATATATAGCTTTTGAAGTAATTAAATATCTAATAAAAAATGATGAAGTAAAAATTACATTTGAGCAGGCCATTAAGAATTATATTAAAGCGGTTAATCAGGGACTTCTAAAAATACTTTCTAAAATGGGTATATCAACTTTGCAGAGTTATAAAGGGGCCCAGATATGTGAGGCCCTGGGATTATCAAAAGAAGTAATTGATAAATGTTTTCCGCAGACAATTTCTAGAATTGAAGGGGCTAGTTTTGATACTTTAACTAAAGAGGCTTTGATGAGACATCAGGAGGCTTATGGGCAAAGCAGGGATATAGAGAAATTACTTCCTGCCGGAGGCGTTTATCAGTGGAAAAAAGACGGTGAATTTCATTTATGGAATCCTCATTCTATAGCTTTACTGCAGGATGCGACCAGAAAGAATGACTATGAAATTTATAAGAAATTTTCCGAGGCTATAAATAATCAAAGTAATAACCCTACAACTTTAAGGAGCCTTTTTGATTTTAAGAAAACTAAAGCTATTGCAATAAGTGAGGTTGAATCAGAAAAAGAAATATTAAAACGCTTTGTTACTGGTGCTATGAGTTTTGGCTCTATTAGTAAAGAAGCCCATGAATATATAGCCATTGCTTTAAATAGAATTAAAGGTAAATCAAACACCGGTGAAGGTGGAGAAGATCCTTTAAGATTTATTCCTCTTGAAAATGGAGATTCAAAAAGGAGTGCTATAAAACAAGTGGCTTCAGGCAGATTTGGAGTTAATACTAATTACCTGATTAATGCTGATGAAATTCAGATTAAAATTGCCCAAGGGGCTAAGCCGGGTGAAGGTGGGCAGTTACCGGGGCACAAGGTGAGTGAGGCAATTGCCAAGATTAGATTCACAACTCCAGGGGTGACTTTGATTTCACCGCCACCACACCATGATATTTATTCCATTGAAGATTTAGCTCAGCTTATCTTTGATTTAAAAAATGTTAATCCTAAGGCCAGAATCAGCGTAAAACTAGTTTCAGAAATTGGGGTAGGTACAGTTGCGGCAGGGGTGGCTAAGGGGCATGCTGACATGATTCTTATCTCTGGGGCTGATGGCGGTACTGGGGCTTCACCTTTAAGTTCCATAAAACACGCTGGCCTTCCTTGGGAACTAGGTTTATCAGAAACTCATCAAACACTGGTTTTAAACGGTTTAAGAAGCAGAGTGAGACTTCAGACTGATGGACAGATGCGAACGGCCAGGGATGTAGCCATTGCGGCAATGCTGGGAGCTGAAGAATATGGATTCTGTACCGCGGCTTTAATTATTTTAGGTTGTGTTATGTTACGACATTGCCATTTAAATAACTGTGCTTTAGGAGTGGCTACTCAGGATGAAGTTTTAAGAAAAAGGTTTTCCGGTAAACCAGAATATCTAGTTAATTATTTTAAATTTATAGCCAGAGATTTAAGAGAAATTATGTCTCAGCTCGGCTTTAGAACCTTAGATGAAATGATTGGCCGAACAGATCTTCTAAAAACAAATAAAAATATTAATTTTTGGAAAGCTAAAGAGCTTGATTTTTCAAAGATATTCTATAAGCCTGAAATTAACAAATCTCAGGATATTAGGTGCAGCATTAAACAGGATCATAATATTAATCAGGTTTTGGATAAAAAACTAATTAAACTTTCTGAAGCGGCTTTAAAAGGTGGTGCGATAGTAAGAGATGAGCTTAAAATAAATAATACTAACAGGGCAACTGGGGCCATGCTCTCAGGTAAAGTCTGCTCTCTTTTTGGGGAAGATGGTCTTATTGATGATAGTATTAATTTTAAATTTAAAGGTGTTGCCGGACAAAGTTTTGCAGCCTGGTTAGCCAAAGGTATTACCTTGGAGTTAGAAGGTATGGCTAATGATTATGTCGGTAAGGGTATTTCAGGTGGCAAAGTTATTATTTATCCTGATAAGGATAGTACTTTTGAGGCGTCAAAAAATATAATCATTGGAAATACAACATTCTATGGTGCTATTTCAGGTGAAGCTTATATATCAGGAGTTGCCGGGGAACGATATTGTGTTAGAAATTCTGGATTAATTAGTGTTGTTGAGGGAGTAGGCGACCATGGTTGTGAATATATGACCGGAGGAATAAGCCTTATTATAGGTAAAACCGGAAGGAATTTTGCTGCTGGCATGTCCGGGGGTATTGCCTATGTTCTAGATGAAGATAAGGATTTTAGAAAAAGATGCAATTTGGAAATGGTTGAGCTTGAAAGCCTTAATTCTATGGATAAAGAGACAATACATAACTTGCTACATAAGCATTATAAATATACAAAAAGCAAAAAAGCAGAAAGTATTATTGATAATTATGATTCTTATTTAAAGAAATTTATAAAGGTGATGCCCCTGGAGTATAAGAGGATACTTGAAACATATAAATTAGATAAAAAACTAAATGTAGCTGAAAGTAAATAATGAAAGCAAAAAAAGGATTTCTCAAAGTAAAAAGAGAGAAGGCCAGTTATCGCTTGGCTTCTGAAAGAGTTAAAGATTATAAGGAAGTTGCTCTTTTAAGAAGCGATGGTGATACTATTAGGCAGGCGTCTCGCTGTATGGACTGTGGGACACCTTTTTGTAATTGGTCTTGTCCTTTGGGTAACTATATACCCGAATGGAATGATGAAATTCTTAAAAAAAATTGGAGAAAAGCTTTTGAATTATTAAATGCGACTAATAACTTACCAGAAATTACCGGTAGGATTTGTCCAGCTTTATGTGAGTATTCCTGTGTCCTCGGGCTTAATGATGATGCAGTGACTATTAGAGAGAATGAACTGGCTATTATTGAACATGCTTTTAAAAAGGGCTGGATAAAGCCTGAGAAACCAAAAAAAAGGACTAATAAAAAAATTGCTGTTGTTGGTTCCGGTCCGGCAGGTCTCGCCTGTGCGACGCAGTTAAATAAAGCAGGACATGCTGTAACGATTTTTGAAAGAGATAAAAAAGCAGGCGGTATATTAAGATACGGTATTCCAGATTTTAAGCTGGAGAAAAGGATTTTAGATAGGCGCCTTGACATTTTAAAAAAAGAATGCATAATAATCAAAACTTCCATAAATGTAGGTGTTGATATTAAAAGCGCAGACCTTATAAAAAGGTTTGATGCTGTTTGCCTTACTGGGGGCAGTAGAATACCTAGGGATATTAATATTGAAGGCAGAGATCTAAAGGGGATTTGCTTTGCTATGGATTTCTTAACTCAATCTAATAGGGCGGTTACCGGTGAAAAATATACTTATAGTGATGATCTTTGGGCTAAAGATAAAAATGTTATTATAATTGGCGGAGGAGATACTGGAGCTGATTGTATGGGAGTGGCCCATAGGCAGGGAGCCAAAAATGTTATCCAACTTGAAATAATGTCTAAGCCGCCTGAGTGTCGCAGTCATAAGTATCCCTGGCCGTATTATCCGCTGCTACTAAAGACTACAACGTCACATGAAGAAGGGGGAGAAAGATATTTCTCAATCATGACCAAGAAGTTTATCGGTAAGTACGGCTTTGTAAATAAATTAGGTTGTGTAAAGCTTGACTTTAAAGAAGATGCAAAGGGCTGCTCTGTAATGAGTGAGATTAAGGGTAGTGAATTTGAGATAGATGCCGATCTGGTCATTATTGCTGCCGGCTTTCTTCATCCAGAACATGAGGGTTTAGTGCATGATTTTAAAGTCAAGCTGGATAAAAGAGGTAATGTAACAACAGATAATAATTTTATGACCTCAAAGAAAAAAGTTTTTGCTGCAGGAGATTTAAGAAGAGGACAATCATTAATAGTTTGGGCTATATCAGAAGGCAGAAAAGCGGCTTTTTGTATAGATAAGTATTTAATGCAAAAAAGCAATTTGCCGTATATTTAGGAGTTTTTATGAAAGCTATTCTTGCTTTAGAGGATGGAACAATTTTTGAAGGCAAGTCATTTGGAGCTGAGGGTGAAATTGCCGCTGAAGTGGTCTTTAATACCAGTATGTCTGGGTATCAGGAAATAATCACTGACCCGTCTTACAAGGGCCAGTTTGTGTGTATGACTTATCCTTTAATTGGTAATTATGGAGTCAATCCTGAAGATGTTGAATCCAAAAAACCTCAAGTTGAAGGTTTTATCATAAAAGAGTTAGCATCTCTAAGGAGCAACTGGAGAGCCAGTAAAGATTTAGGTTTATATTTAAAAGAAAATGGAGTTTTGGCAATTGAAGGCATTGATACTAGAAGCCTAACATTGCATATAAGAGAAAAAGGATCGCTGAAAGCGGTTCTTTCTACGAAAGATTTCAATAAAAAAAGCTTAGTAAAAAAGGCCAATAATTTTAAGGGGCTTATTGGTCAGGATTTAGTAAAAGTTGTAAGTATCACTAAGAAGAAAGATTATAATAAAAAAGGTAAATACAAAGTAGCTGTAATTGATTGTGGAATAAAATATAATATTTTAAGAGAATTAGCCCAGAGGGATTGTAAGCTTACACTTTTTCCAGCAAAGACTAAAGCAGCAGAAATTATGAAGATGAAGCCCGACGGAATATTCTTATCAAATGGTCCGGGGGACCCTGAGGGTGCGCCCTATGTAGCTGAAACTGTAAAACAACTTTTAGGTAAAATACCTGTTTTTGGAATTTGCCTAGGCCAACAGATATTGGGTCTGGCTTTAGGAGGTAAAACCTATAAATTAAAATTCGGGCATCACGGCGCTAATCATCCTGTAAAAGATCTAAAAACTAATAAAATTGCCATTACCGTACAAAATCACAACTTTTGTGTAGATATAGATTCCCTCGATAAAAATGATATTGAAATAACTCACATGAATTTAAATGATAATACCTTAGAGGGCATAAAACATAAAAAATTTCCAGCCTTTTCTGTGCAGTTTCATCCCGAAGCATCCCCAGGACCGAACGACGCTAAATATATATTTGATGATTTTATAAAATTGATGAGGAAATATCGTGCCAAAAAGAAATGACCTTAAAAAAATCTTAATTATTGGAGCTGGTCCGATTATAATCGGTCAGGCATGTGAATTTGATTATTCGGGTTCGCAGGCTTGCAAGGTTTTAAGGAGTGAAGGTTATAAGGTTATTTTATTAAATAGTAATCCGGCAACTATTATGACCGATCCGGATATGGCTGATAGAATTTATATCGAGCCGGTAACAGCTGACACGGTTGAAGAAATAGTAAAAAAAGAAAGACCCGATGCTGTTTTACCAACTTTGGGTGGCCAAACAGGTCTTAATGTAACAGTGGAAGCAGACAAAAGAGGTATATTTAAAAAATATAATGTTGAAGTTATAGGAGCCAACATTAAATCTATTAAAAAAGCTGAAGATAGAGAGCTTTTTAGAAGAGCTATGAAAAAAATTGGTCTAGATATGCCTAAGAGTGCTAAGGCTAATACTCTAAAAGAAGCTCAGATGGTTGCTGAAAGAATAGGTTACCCTTTAATTATAAGACCTGCTTTTACATTGGGTGGCCACGGCGGAGGAATAGCTAATAACAAAGAAGAATTTAAGGACCTGGTTAAAAGTGGCATTGAAGCCAGTATGATAAATGAGATATTGGTTGAAGAATCTGTAGCTGGCTGGAAAGAATACGAGATGGAAGTTATGAGAGATGTTAACGATAACGTAGTTATCATCTGCTCAATTGAGAATTTTGATGCCATGGGTGTGCATACTGGGGACTCAATAACTGTAGCTCCTATTCAAACCTTAACCGATAAAGAATATCAGAAAATGCGTGATGCTTCCATTGCTTGCATAAAAGAAATAGGAGTAGAAACCGGAGGCTCTAATGTGCAATTTGCCGTTAATCCTCAAAATGGGCATATGGTTATTATCGAGATGAATCCTAGAGTCTCGCGTTCATCAGCCCTGGCTTCTAAGGCAACTGGTTTTCCAATTGCGAAAATTGCGGCTAAGCTGGCGGTAGGTTATACCTTAGATGAGATACCTAATGATATAACAAAACAAACTCCATCATGTTTTGAGCCGACAATTGATTATTGTGTGGTTAAAATACCCAGGTTTACGTTTGAAAAATTTAAAGAGTCTAATGATACTCTCACCTCATCTATGAAGTCCATTGGGGAAACTATGGCAATCGGCAGGACTTTTAAAGAATCTTTACAGAAGGCACTCCGTTCCTTGGAGACTGGGGTTAGTGGGTTAATAGATGTTGAGGAAAATATTTCAAGAAAAGAAATCATTAAATTATTATCACGTCCTAATTGCGAAAGAATTTTCTATATTAAAAAAGCGTTAAAAGAGGGTATAAGCATAGATGAAATTTATGAATATTCTAAAATAGATAAATGGTTTTTAGCTAATATATTTGATATTATAAAAATGGAAGAGAATATTGTAAAAAACAGAAAGAAAAAAGGTAAGGCTTTAGTTGAAATGGTAAGAGAAGCCAAGCGATATGGATTTTCTGATAAACAACTGGCTAGCTTATTTAAGAAGACTGAAAGCTGGGTATATAAATTTAGAAAAGATAACAAGATAACCCCGACGTTTAAACTGGTAGATACCTGTGCGGCGGAGTTTGAGGCTTATACACCTTACTATTATTCGACATATGAATAAGAGAGGAAAAATATGTGCGGTATATTCGGGATTTCTAATCATAAAGATGCAGCAAGGTTAACTTATCTGGGGCTTTATGCCCTACAGCATCGGGGCGAAGAAAGTGCTGGGATTGTCGCCAGACATCATAAGAAGCTTATCAATCATAAAGGATTGGGTTTAGTGGGAGATATTTTTAAAGAAGGTGTTCTTAAAGCGCTTAAGGGTGATATTGCCGTTGGTCACGTAAGATATTCTACAACTGGCTCAACCACAACTAGAAATATCCAACCATTTTATATTAAACACAAAAAAGAAACTCTGGCTATCGCTCATAATGGTAATCTCATTAATACAGCTGAGCTTCATCGACAACTAGAGAAGAATGGAGCTATCTTTCAGACGACTATGGATTCCGAAGTAATAGCTCATCTTTTTACCCATGCAAATGAAAAAGATCACAAAAAGCTTGTATCCAATATGCTTGCTCAGCTTCAAGGAGCTTTTTCTTTAGTTATGCTTTTAAATGATACCTTAATAGGAGCCAGAGACCCTTTTGGTTGGAGACCTCTATGTATAGGCAAATTAGACGGAAGTTATGT
>Ga0208904_1000763_pt1 | contig 24550 bp, 44 predicted proteins | sample AntAceMetag02UKB_FD_184774 | JGI IMG/M metagenome (GOLD analysis project Ga0208904, IMG submission 184774) | Saline lake microbial communities from Ace Lake, Antarctica - Antarctic Ace Lake Metagenome 02UKB (SPAdes) (version 2) | ecosystem: Environmental > Aquatic > Non-marine Saline and...
TTGTACGTTATGTTGATTATTAATTTCTTCTTTAACTCTTTTCATTAACTCTTTATTTGAAGTAGCTTGATGCCACATTAATTCTCTATTGTTACTTTGGGCGGTTGGTTTCATATTTAATTTGTGCCAATCCTCCAAAAACTTCATCAACTTCTTTATCAATTTCCTTTTTACTAACCTTAACAACTTTAACATCTTCAACATCCTCAACAGGATCTCTTAACAAAGCGATCTCCTGCAATAATGCATTTCTGTGTGCAATAACTTTGTACAATTTTTCTTGGAGTTTATTATCAGGATAATCACAACCATTCTTATCTGCCAATAAAAAAGAGATCCCAAACTCTAATGCCTCCCTAAAAACAATACCATTATCCTTTGCATCTTTGTGCAGATCCATTGGTAAATTTATTAATGTTGGTTTTATACCCCATGTTTGAGGTTTATCAATTTCTCTATTTTCCATAAATAAACCACTCACACACACTATTTAAACTTTGTGGTGTTTCATATATACATATATATTAAGAGAATAATAATAATAATATAAAAGTTTTATTATTTAATTAATTAATTAATTAATTAGTAATATATTTTTCCAAACTCAATAAAATACTATCATATATATATGTTTTAAAGGATTGTGCGAACTATTTTGCCTTTATTGAGGTAAATTGTCCATAACTTCCTTTAAACTCTTAACTTTTGCCTTTGGTTTATTAGGATCTCCTGCAATTGCTTTTCCTAAACCCTCACCAATATCTGCAATTTTATTAAAAACTTTTCCTGATCCTGATTGTGCAAACTTCTTTGCATGAATTTTCTTTTTGAGATCCTTAATTTTCTTATCTTTTTCTGCTTGATCCTCTAACTCTTTCAACTCTTTTTCAAGATCCTCAACCTCACTAAAATAAACCATTTATCTTTTCCTCAAAATGTACAATTTCCTCAATACATCATTTTTATCTTTCCTCTTAACAGGTTTGTATCTTGGGTTACCCTTTTTCTTTGCACCTCTACCTCTCTCATGGTTTTCTGTGGATCTTCTTGCAACATCCTGCTTTAAACCTCTGCTTGTGTGTTTCATTATTTTTTGCCTCCTTTTCTGCCATATTTTCCTTTTGCAACTCCACTCAATGCCTTATCAATTTCTTTTTGATATTTTCCCCTCTTGGCATCATTGATCGCTTTTTTCAAATTTGCAACAGAATTTTTTACCTCAAAATCCTCTCTCCACTTACTCATGCAAAATCTCCATCTCTTATCCTATTCATAATTGCTCTCATTCTTGCTTTGGATACTGCCTCTCTTACATCATTGGGTACTTTAACTCCCCAATCATTCTGATACTTTCTTGCAAAAGGAGTTACTAATTGATTATTAACACCTTTTTGTGCTTTATTAAAATCAAACTTTCCTTTCTTATATTTCTTGGCATAATTTTTACCCAACCACATCTCTTTTTCATATTCACCCTGCTCATTCTCCATAACCAAATTCATTTCAATGGCCATGTTATAATCAATGATCCCTTTCTTTTTCTTGATCTTTCTTTTTAGATTTTTATTTACCATTATTTTAACCTCCTCTTGATGTTTAATTTTAACTCTCTCTCAATAATCTCATCATAAGTTTCTCTCCTAAACTTTCTTTTCATTTTCAAAGCATTTCTAACTTCTTTATCAATATTTATTGTAGTCCTTTGATTCATTTTAAAATCCTGCCTGTTTTTGTAATTTATTTTCAAGAGCAATATGCTTTGCAGTTTCTTTTGAGTATCCATCTGCAATTAAATCTTTATAACTCATCCCACTTTCCTTTTTTCTTGTAGCCCTATAATCATCAAAGATTTTATCTTTCATTTTATTGTACCTTTGTGCTTTGGTTAATCCTGCCATGTATAACTGATGCATAATAACTATATAAATCTTTGTGTATAAATATGCTCAAAAAATAGGGGTACAAATATATCACTCACACTCATAAAGTTGCTCACAATCTCTTATCTGGATTGTTTTTTAAAGAAAAAGTTAAGAAAAGGGAGGTTTTACCCTCCCTGATCTAAAAAATAAATCAAATTATTGTATTGATGATTTATGCACTCTCGCCCATTAATCCTGATCCCCTGATTGCTGTGATAATTATCACAGTTAAAAGGATCAAAACAACCATAGCACCGATCACAACAAAGATTGGAAACCAATCAGTTACTCCTGCAATGTTTGTTGTTGTATCACTCATAACATCAGTTGCACCATTAGATGCATCATAATTATATGTATAAGATACCCAAACACTTGCATAGTTTGTTGCACTTGCATTTGTAAATCCTCCATCAACTACTGTAAAGTTACCCACTCCAATTGAGGAGTTGTCTGTTGTGTCAATCGCAGATGTTATTACAAGAGATGCAAAGTTTTTTGCACTTGCTGTATCAACAGTATATGTTGTAGAATTTAAATATGCACCTGTTTCATTTGAAACAGTTACATCAGTATTATCGTAAGTAGCATCAACCATTTCGCCTCCCATAAGGGAGAAGATCATTACTAATAAACCAATAACAAACAAGAAAGTTACAAGACTTAACAAAATTGTTAAACCTGCAACTCCTTGATCATTGTTTTTAAAATTAAATTTCATTTAAAAATTTCAATTTAATTATAAAAATTTGGTAATTAAGCAGATCCTGCCATTAATCCTGATCCCCTGATTGCTGTGATAATTATCACAGTTAAAAGGATCAAAACAACCATAGCACCGATTACAATAAAGATTGGAAACCAATCAGTTACAGAACTAATACTTGTAGTTGTGTCATTGATTACTCCAATTGCTGTTGCATCAGTTGTACTTGATTGCAATTCACCTCCCATAAGAGAGAAAATCATAACCAATAAACCAATAACAAAAAGCATTGTTACAAGGGATAACAAAATTGTTAAACCTGCAACTCCTTTATCTTGTTTACCGAATTTCATATTTTAAAAATTAAACCTCCTTTCAATTGTATCACTAACCTATAAGTATCAATCACCATATCTCACACACACACAAAACTCCTTAATAAACTAATGGATAACATGTATCCAATTAAACACTCTTTGGTTGCAGGAATAAAACCACAGATGAGATCATTGTGAGGCCTAATATTAAAGCAAAATCAAGGCCTGTTAATAATCCCATTACCCAAAATAACAATCCCAACACAAAAGTAACATAAGATGAAACTGCAAAAGCACCAATATAATCATCAGGTTTTGCCCTCAAATATCCCATTGCAAAGATCACAAATATTGCGATCGCAACCATCCTGCCAAACCAAAAGTTTGTAACCTCCGATATATAAGGCAGAAAACTTTGCATCCCTGCACTTGCATTAACTGTTGTTGGTGATGAAAATGCCAAATCAAATACCTCCCACAAAATGTTTTATATGTTGTATTGTGTGGCATGACTTTCTTGATGTCCTTGCTATCACTATCTTTCCACACATTTCGCATTTACATTGTTTTTTATATACCATTTTATGATCCTATCCTCAACACTCGCCAAATACCCAATATTAATCCGATCCCCAATAATCCCAATAAAACATTGATAAGTAATGATGGTACTCCCAATATATTCTCCAACACTCTCCCTAATAAAGTAAATGGAGTTGTAATTAATGTTATAAATTTCTTTGCTGTACCAAACATACCTGATGCATCATCAATATCATCAACTGATCCTTGCTCAAAACTTGTCCTAAAAGCACTCGCATTACCCTCAACTGCACCTGCACTTGATCTAAAATCATCCAATCCCAATGCACCACCACCAATCTCATTGGCATCAACTCCATACTCTGCACCAAAATCAATTGCAACAGAGATCATTAACCATGAAAATGCAACAAACAAAGTTAAGGCAATTATTGTATTTTTAAATCCATCATCTCCCATTTATTTTCTGCCTCCCGTAAGTTTCCATATTAGTAAAGCACCTGCACTTATTAAAAAGATCACCATTGAATATTTTGCCACACCTGATCCAACATCTGTATTAATCAATCCCAAAAATCCTGATAAAACAACTCCTAACACAACCCAAAAGATTGTAACTCCACCCTCACTTACTGCCATTAATCCCAAACATAAGATCAATAATGTTGCAATGAATAATGATAATGTAACTCCAAACCTATCTGATGCCTTGCCATTAAAATCAACCCACTCACTATTAACAAATACATCATCCTTATCAACAGATGCAAAAAATGAGATGTTACCTGCACTTTGTGGTACTGTCATAAGGATTGTACCTGCTGTACCTGTACTTGATGAGGTATTTATTGCAGAGTAAGATCCATCACTTTCATATCTATACACAGTTAAATTATATGTTGTGGCCTCATCACTTGCATAATCCAATGCAACTTGCCTTGTTGTAGATGATGATGAAATTGTATAAGCACCACCATCAACCAAACTCCAATCTGTTGGAAATTGTGCAGATCCACTTGATGCCTCAATTTGAATTGTGCAGGGAGTTGCTTGGCACAATGCTGTATATTGAGATGAGGTAAATAAGATCTCTCCATATTGTGAGATCACAAAATAATAAATAACATCCTCCTCAACAAGATGTACAATTGTATCACCATTATTATCTGCCTTTGCTCTTTCAACCTCCCTAAATGCACCCTCTCCAATATATCTCCTATAAACATGCACAACTACATCATCAACAGGCAAACCATCAGATCCATAATAATTAAACAAAAAGGAGGTACTATCAACTGTTAAAAGATCCATCAAATAAAGTGGAGTTGTTGTTTGCACATCAAAGATCTTTGTTGCATCTAATGTACCATTATCAAGATAATAAAACTCCCAAACATGATCTAAACTATCAAATCCAATTGTAAAATCAATTTGGTACTCTGTTTCATTCAATACATTTGCAGGGATACAAACTTGTGGATTGCTTTCATCCTCCCATGCATTAAAATAATCCAATGTAATTGAGGAATTTGCCTTTGATGTAATTGTAAGATCAATCTCAACATTTGCACCTGCCGATCCATTAACCTCTGCTGTTGTTTCCTCATCATATAAAAACATATCAAGGATCACATCAGAATAAACAGAGCAATTATCAACTGCCAACTCATAAACTGTGATGTTTTCTTGATCCATCTGTTGATCCGCGATCACTCCATCGATTGTGTAATTCCAAGACCAATTTAATAAATTCCCTGTTGTGTTTCCCCATGTGTCAGGGATCTGCTTGACAACCTCAAAATAATATCCATTTGCATCTGACAAAGTTGTTGTCGGTGCATAACTTGTCCCGTTGATCACAAGGATCGCGGTTGTTGTTGGGATGTTTGTCATATCAACTGACAAATTCCATGTGACTGTCAATCCCTCAACTGTTGGATCCTCATTTTCTGCCTGTGCATCCTCAACATAATAAACATAAACATAATCCGTTTGACAACTCTTAAATCCAAAAGTGTCATTTGCGCAATAAGTCACGGTTTTATTTCCGCCCGTTGTCCATGTTGTGTTGATGGATGAGTTGCATATGATCACAGTTTGAGTTGCATTTGCAGTTGTGTTATAATAACATTGATCAATGTGAGTGTCTGTTGCGGTATAATTCCAAGATGAATTTATCGGGAGTGTCAATGTCACGATGTCATCCAACCCAAGAGCATCTGTCAATGTTGGTGCTGTGCTATCGATCACGATTGTGATCGATGAACTTTGACTTGTCAGACTTTCATTATCTGTTGCGATTGCATAAACTTCAAACTCACCATCTCCAAGATCAAGATCAAATAAATAATCTGTGTTATTCAATCCTATTGCATTTGTTTGATTTAAAACATCATTAACATATAACTTCACATCACTCAAATTCACATCATCGGATGCGGTATAATTGAAAGTTATTGTTTGAGGTGATGAATAATTTGCATTTGCTGTTGGGAAATTTAAGGTTATTTGTGGAGGATAATAAAAAACTGTTGTGTAAGTCATACCCGTTCCTCCGTTATATAATTGTGTTATCTCAGACTGTGTCAATGCACTGTCCCAAATACCAACCTCATCAATATATCCCTTAAAAAATCCATTTTGTGATGCGCCACTATCCCAATCTGATCTTGCACCAATAGACATTGGCAAAGAGTTTGATGATAATGATCCCGTTTCTGCTGTCGTTCCGTTTAAAATTCCGTTAATATAAACTTTTAGATTTGTTTTGTCATAAGTCCCCACGATATGATACCAAACATCTGTTGATAGTGTTGCACTACTTAAAGCATTTTTCCAACCAACATTATTTATTTGTATCCCTGCGTTTCTTCCACTTGCCGAAATCACCAACTCATAAGGTGCTGTCCCTCCATAATTTTTGCTTATTATTATTTGCTCTGATGTCGGGGATGTTGTGCTTAATTTAATCCATGCACTCAGGGTGATCGCCTCTGTGATGTCTAGTGTGTTGTCATCTGATACTCTTACAAAATCATTTGTTCCATCAAAACTATAAGCACCGCTAATTTTTCCCGATGCTGTGTATGTTGCACTTGTCACGGTTCCGTCGTTTGATAATACACTGTCAATTTGATTTGAAGAACTTAAATTTAATTTCCAATAAGAAACAATATCAGTGTTTAAGTCTGCTGTCCATGTCGCCCATTCTTCAACTTCAACTCCATAAATTGTTGGTACCCAATCCACATAATCACCAATCTCAACCTCTGTAAATATACCAATAGTTATGCTTTCATCTTTCAACAAATTTGTTGTTGGTTTTAATGTCCAAATCTCTTTTGTTTCTTTATGAGATCCAACAACAACCTGATTACAAACTTGTTTTGCAGTACCATTTATGCTTAATTTTGCAACTTTTGAAATTGAGCAAATTTGTTTATAATCATTAACCTCAACTGTTTCATAACCCTTATATTTTATATCAATCTCTCTGCTTATTGTTTTGCCTGATTTCATATCTGCAAAAGTGAATTGTTTTAAAATATCATTATAATCCTGATAAGATGTAATATCAAACTCTGCAACTTTCTGATAACCTGCACCAACTTTAACATTCAAAGGAGTGTTAAGTCTTGCCTTTCCAATTGTATCTCCCAAACCATAAGCATTTTTTATTGTCACCTCTCTTGCAACACTATCATAAGATTTAACATTATCAAACTCCATTGCACTTACCATTGAGATCATAAACAATCCTAACAACAACAACACAAATAATCTTTTAGTATCCATAATTTTCCTCCTTTTTCCCCATTCTTGAAAACATAATGATTGCACCTGTTAATCCAATTATTGTGATCCACATTGGGAGATTAAGCATGATCCAATTTGCACCTTGAAAACCTGTAAATGTATCAACTAATGTTGGAGTTGTCATTAATGTTTCATAGGCATTGCTCATTGGTACTGATACAACAATTGCAATTATAACAATAAAAAGATAAGGAATAAAGAATATAGGTTTTGTATTAACAAGATAAGATCCAATAAAGATGCTCAAAATCATTCCTGCAATTAAAAATATTGTGATCCATTGCAATGCAATAACAGATCCATTAAACCCACCTGATCCCATTGAGTTATCAATTACAACCGATACATTATTTGTACCATCACCCAAATCCATTGCATCCATTGAAAGATGTAATTGATCTGTTGTGATCCCACCAATATAAACCCAAATAACAGAGATCAATACAATCACAAAGGCAAATATCATAAAGATAAACAGATCACTAAATCCTCCCCTCTTGTCCTTAATTAAAGGCCTCATGCACTCCTCCTATCAAGATTTAATTTTAAATCAACATTACTTGCTTTTAAAATATCTTTTTCAATATCATCAAAGTTTGGCATCCTTGCAACCTTTCCTGTAATCTCTCTCAAACTCAAATTTTTCCCCTGCTTGATCATAATTGCCCTTTGTAAATTCTTAATCCTAACCTCAAAATCAGGATCAACCTGCATTGGTACTCTTGTTTTACCTGCCATTAAACCACCCACTTGATTTTTTATCTGCAATTCTAAATGCCTCCTCTGTGTTTCCACCATTCTTAATCACTTTTTCAAAATTCTCATTATAAGCATGTAAGTATAAGATCCATGCCATTGATAAGATCACCATTGGCAATACACTCCAAACTCCCAAATAAAACATTATTTTCCAAACACTTGCCATCCCTGTAAATGTTGTTGTGTAACCAATGTTAAATTGCCATATACAGAAATTACCTGCAATAAAGATTAAATGTGCAACCCAATAAAATGCAAATTTTGCAATGTAATGATCACTAAAAATTAAACCTGCAATTGCCATCATAAGAAATATTAACATAAAAAACATTGCAGAATTAAATTTGAAACTGTGTGCAATATCCAAACCCTCACCAAATTCATTGGCCTCAAAGAAAAATGTTTTGTAACCATCAAGAGATGTGGAGTTGCAATGGATGATCAATGCATATTTTCCTCTCTCTGTAATAACTGTACTTGGCCTTGTCATAACCCAATGATGATCAGAAAAAGTTGGCACTCCACTAAATACCAAAGATCCATTTTTTGATGTTAATTTAACATTACAATCAACCTCTGCATCATCCAACATCACCCCATTACTCTTATTAAATACATGAATAAAAACAGTTGCACCCTCATTGATTGGATAATACTCAAAAACATTTGCCTCAACAACCAAATTACTATCACTAATAAACTCTGTTGTTACAGGAGGTTTGGCACTTACAAAACTAATAAAGAATAAAGAAATAAACAGAAAAGCAAACAAAAAGGATCTTTTATGCATACTTACCTCCAACATACCTCATTGGATTTAAAATACCCCTTGATTTCTGTGCTTGGCCATTGATCATCTGTTGCCCACCTGCCATGCCTTGCTGTTGGTAATTTCCTTGTATATTAATCATCTCTCTCAATGATCTCCTTTCTCCTCCATCCTTTGCTCTTGAATAAGATCCATAAACTAAATTAACAACATTCATTACAATGGATGCATACTCCTGCCTTTTATTTTCATTATCCATACCCATCTCCTCATACTTCATAAAAATAAGATCTGCAACCTTTTTCCCATAATCTTTCATGATCCGATTAATATCATCATCATCATAATCTCCCAAAATGATATGCCTGTTAATATAATTTTGTAGATCTAACATAACCTTTCTGATCCCCTCACTATTCAATGGATTTAATTCAGGATGTGGGTTTGCATCCCAATCCTTTGCACCATTAACCCAAATAACAATATCACCTTTCAAAATATGCTCTGTTTGTTCTAATAAATCATTTAACTCCAATTGATACCTTGCAATGTCATCCATCTTTGGAGTAGAAAATGCAGATGTTTGTGATCCTGATCTGTCCTGTGGTTTTGATGCACTCCCACTTAACTCATCTCTCTCAATCTCACCAACTGCTTTTGAGATCTCCTGCTCGGAATAACCTTGCTTTTTTAGATCATTAATATCACTTTGAGAAAGTTTAACTGCCATTACATCATCACCTCTGTATCCATTGTATCCAAATAAAGAAATTCATATTTATATAGTTTGTGATGGATCATCCTTTAATTTTAACCCCTCTCCTTATCTCCAAACCTGTTAATAATTTCTTTAATTTCTTATTTGCTTGTTTCTGTGTAACTGTTTCTGCACCCAATCCCAATGCTCTGCTTGTAAAATCAGGGAGATATGCCTCATCACCCAATCCTTTCTTTCCCTTTCCTTTTTTCTTTTTGATCTGACTGATCAACTTTGGCAATACAAAAGGTTTTGGCAAATAAGTATAATCAATCTTTGGGATCTTTGGAGTTTTAAATACAGGATCTGATAATGCAGGTACTCCAACATCAAAATCCAACATTCCCTTTAATTGCTGTTTCAATAAGGGTGCTGTCTTAACTGCACTAACTGTCTTAACCTGTGTTAATTGATCCCATTTATAATCTTGTTTGATCAGATTATCAATTTTCATATTGTTTTTCAATCCAATCTCATTTTTCAATAAACTCTTTAATCCAACTATTGCTGTTAATGTATCTAACTTGATTAAACTTATTGCACCAATATGTTTTGTGTTAATCAGATGTTTTAGATCCATCATTTTCATTTGAGGTGCAACAACATCTGTTTTTAATAAATACTGATTTTGATGGATCTGATTTTGTGTTAAATGCTGTGGTGATATATAGTTTTGTTTCATCATTAATTGCCCAACATTATCACCTCCATCATATCCACCTTTACCATAATATTTGCTCTGTGATCCTCCTATGGCTTTAAAATCATCCACTTTATCAATCTTTTTCATAATATCGCTTATAACATTCTTATTTGCCTTAACAGGTTTAACTTTGGTGATCTGCTTTACAATATCATCAACCTGATCATACTTTGGAAATGGAGTTTTCTTTATGTTTGTTGGTTTAACCCAAACATTCTTACCCTTATCAAGATCAATGATCTTTTGGTACAATCTCTGTGAGGATACCTGTGGTTTGGCCTTTGTTGGATCAAGGTTAATATCAATGTTATAATTTGCTCTTGTCTTTGCAATCTTCAAACTAAATGTATTATCCTTTGAGATCCCAACCATATCTTTGTACAATGATTTTGTATCCCAAACATCAACACCATTTTGCCTCCCTAAATATTCAAATCCCTTTTGCACATCTGTTGCTTTTGATACTGTCTTTCCTGATGTCCATTTGTAACTACTCCAATCTTTAAACTTCCCTGCCTTATTAACAAACCCTGATCCTGCTTGGTTTGAATATTGTGCATAAATTTGTTTTGTTTGTGGATCTTTAATTAATTCCCTTACAGATTTTGTGATTGTTTTAAAATCTGCACCACCTCTTGTTTTAATCCCCAAACTCTTATCAACATTCAATACAGGCCTCTTTGTTAAATGCTCAAAATATGCTGTGGCTTTTTGGCCTTTAACAAGGATCTCACCCTTATTCAACCATTGCTCATAAACTCTTGGTGCAGAGTATCTTAATGTTGCCTTTGCCTGTGCATTAGTCCATCCATACTTTTTCAAAAGGTTTGTTGCCTGATCATAACCACTCTTTGTTGTGGATCTAAAAAATCCATAATCTCTTGTGTATCCCAATTGTTGTGTTGGCACTCCTTTGTAAATTGGGTTTAAATTTGATCCCAAATACTTATTTGATAATACTCTCCACTTTGTAGATACCTCTGCCCTTGATCCTGCAAATACTTGTTGTGATAATTTCTGTGCTTTATACACAACCTTGTTTGCACCTGTTACTCCATCCTTAACAATCTTATAATCTTTCCCCAACTTCATGTTGTGTGCAACTTTCAAATTCATCTTTGGAGGTTTGATCCCAACCCTTGTTACATTAGGTGATTTCAAATATTTAACTCCTGCATACCCCAATGTACCAAAAGATAAACCTGCTGTAACCAATCCTGCACCTGCCTCTGTATATGTGCTATCGGCATCAAGAAATTTGGATGTGCCATAAATTCCCAAACCTGCCAAACCAATATTCATTGCAACAGGAGGTACTGCCTTTAACAATCCAACACCTGTATAAACTGCAACACCTGTTGTGGCCAAATTCAATGGAGTTTTAACTGCTGTTGTAACCAACTTACCAACATCTAAAACAAACCCTGCTGTACCATATCCCAACTTTCTCAAATATCCTTTATCATTCCATGCTGTGCCTGATCCCATCAACTCTTTATATTCTGTGTTATATTCTGTTTGATACCTTGTTTGCACTCCTTTGGCCTCACTACTATTTGCAAATTGTTTTGATGCTGTTTCAAAATCAATTTCTCCATCAATCAGATCAATCATGTGTTTCTGCTCAAACTCATTTTGATATTGGGTGCTGTATTTTGTTTCAAGATTAAGATCCAACTTATCAATGTTATCCTGTCCTGCATACTTAACATCCAACTTATCCTGTGTATCTTTCAAATATTGATCAGGCATCCCTGTATATTTCTCTGCCTTTGTATCTTTCTTACCAAAAGAGATCACATTTAACTTTGGCATTGATGGTGATCCACCAATTTTAAAATCCCAATTTACACGATCATTAATATAACCATACCCTGCAACAACTCCACCCAATGCATCCTTTAATAAATTTGGATCTCCTTGCTCTGCCTTTCTCTTGTTATACTCTGCACGATTAACAACAACTGTTGGTGCTTTGAAATTACCTGCACCATCAAACTGTGCTGTACCTTGATGTCCATAATCAACAGGCAACTCCTTTCCTGCTGTCAAAACTTTAAACTCTGATGGCTTACCACTTCCTCCAAATATATTCCTGTTTGGATCTTCGGATTGGAAACCTCCACTTGCAAAATCATAAACAGGTTTTGGTGCAAACTTCTTATTGTGTTGTGCTTTTAAATATTCAGGAGATGTTACCTTTTGATAATTGGTTAAACTCATTGATTGCTGTAATGATGCACTCTCAATCCCTGTTGGTGTATTTCCTTCAAATAATAATTTCTCTCCCTTATTCTCCCATTGCCATTGTGCCAATTGTGGATTTACTTTGATCTGCTCTGCCTTACTCAACTTATCAAATCCCATCCTTTCTCCCTTTGCGATCAGGTTTAATTGTGCAGTTACTCCTTTATTATATTTATCAACAGATTTTTTGTACCCATAATAAGATGGTTTGTTTTTATCCAATCCCAACTGTTTAAATTGCTCATCCAACTCACCTGATCTTACTTTATCATAAAAATCATTTCTGTTATCATTTCTTGCTTTCTCCTTGCTTTTCTCATAATATCCAACATCCCATGCATAACTTTCAATATCCTTATAATCAAGATCCTGATTTTTGCTTAATCCACCTGATGCCTTACCCAATCCTTTTTTAAATCCCTGCAACTCTGCAATGGCCTCATCCAAATCATCCTCATAACCATTAATCCTATCCTTTTGCCTCTGCTTTCTCCCCTCTTTGTGCCTATAACTTGATGATTTTCTACTCCAACTTGCCTCACTCTTTTCAATCTTTAACCTGTATTTTTCTTTAACTTCTGCGATCCTCCGATCTGTATCAATCAATTTATCTGCAACAGATTGTTTTGTTGTTGTGATCCTTGTGGCCTTGTCTTTTAACACTTGATCAGGAGTAGAAAAGAATTGTTTTAGATCAGGAGAAAGATTATCATAAATATCAAAATAAGAGTTATCTGCTGTACCCTCAACATCCTCCAATGTAAAAGGTATAACTTTTTGCACTTGTCTTGTTGCTGTATTATGCACCACAACATTTCTTTTTGCAATTTGATATGATATATTTCTGTTATATCCTTTCATGTGATATGCTTGGGTTTTTGCACTCATCCTATTCCACTCTTTTGCAGAAAATCTTGATGGCCTATAAATATTATAATTTTCATCAACTGTATCAGTACGATCTTTAAACTTTGTATCTTGGATCTCTTGTGCTTGTGCTTTTAAATTTTCAAACTTGATCCTTTCTCTTTCGGCTTTGGCCTTTGCTTGTACTTGTTGCACCCTGTCTTTTCTTGTGGATCTCTGTTGCTGTTGCTCTGCTTGTGCATCAGATAATTGTACCCCTAATTTTGCCATGTATAACTGATGCATAATAAGTATATAAATATTTGTTAAGCAAAAGATAAATTTATATAGTATGATTATGTATTATTTATATGAAAAAAGAAAGATATACTTTTACATTAGATATGGAGTTTATGGAGAAAGAATTAAAACCATTTTGTAAAAATAATCTTATAAAACTCTCTGCTGTTGTTGAGGATGCATTGATGAAATGGCTTGAAAATAAAAAAGTTAATGGGTTGGTAATTGAATGAATGAATGTCTTTGTTGTGGTTATAAGTGGAAGTTTCAAATAAAAATAAATAATTCTACAAACAACTCTCGTAACTGTCCAAAATGTTTCTCTTACTATTGGGATGTTGGAAATAATGTTAAATGTTTTTGTTGTGAGGGTACATTATTTTTCCCATTAATACATCACAAAGATGGAAACCATTACAACAATCTAAAAGATAACAGAATTGTACTCTGCAAATATTGTCATTGTTCTGTACATCACAATATTGGAAAAACTAAAAGTGCAAAGAAACAGGAGTAAGGAGATTTGCAAAACCTAAAATTAAGAATAAAATAATTGAGTTGCAGGAGTGTTTGCTATAATGGTGTTTGAAAAGGGTGATATTGATCTTGGTACTGATAATTGGAATGTGGCAGATGGTTACACTAAAATTAAGATCCTAAAACCAATAGTCTTTTTGGATCAATTTGATACAATTGCACAATTTGGTACAGAACACATGGGAGAGGATATGCAGTTTGATGATAACACAATTAAGAGGAGGAGAGTGGAGGCATTGCAAAGATTTCACTCCACATTAAAACAATTACTTGGGAATGTTACCTTTGCATTAAAGGTTGGAGATCAAAATAAAGTTAAGGCATTTCAAGGGAGATTGGCAACAGTAAATGAGTTTATGGTTAAGGTTTTTAATACATCAGAGGATAAAGTATCTCATGAGCAATTATTTTCCATTGAGGAGGAGTTGTTTGCAAAGATCTTGGAGATCCTGCAAGATATTAAAGATAAAATAAACACTCCATTAAACAATGCAAACCTAATATTCAGAGCATCAGAGGAAATTGATCTTGATAAAATAATGGATCAGATTGTGGAGGGAGGTTAAGGATGGGAGATCAAGAGTTATGTCCTGCATTAGTGAGAAAAAATTTGGTTTTAGTGGAATTGGGAAAAGATTTAACTGTGCCATTGGCAAGGTTACAAAGGAATTGCGAATTTAAAAAAGAGTGGGAAAAAATACAAAGTAAATGGCATGGTGATACAAAAGATGCTATTATAAGAAAGGCACGGATGAGAGAATATTCTCAAAGGCCTGATATTAAAGCAAGGAGAAAGGCACAGAGGAGAGAATATTATCAAAGGCCTGATGTTAAAGCAAGGAGAAAGGCACAGATGAGAGAATATTATCAAAGAAATAAAAAGAAAATTGTGGAGGGAGGTTAAATGAAAATATTTGGATACCTTGATGATCTGTTAATTTGGACATTTGGCCTTTCATGGTATTGGCAGGTGATCTTATGGACAATCATTGCATGGTATTATTTGAAATGGTTTAGTTATAGGGGTGATTTATAATGGATGAAATAATAAGATGCAAGAGGCCTATAAAAGAAATAAAAAGAAAATTGTGGAGGGAGAATGAGAGTGTTTGAGATGTTTTGTGGTACTTGCTCTTTTAGTAGTTTATTTGAGGATGCAATAACAACTGATAATAATTCAGAGTTTAATGCAGATATTATTGGAGATGTTTTGGAGTTGGATTTTTCTGATATTAAATGTGATGTGTTGTGGGCATCACCACCCTGCACATATTTCTCTGTTGCATCCATTGGAAAGCATTGGCATCCTGATCATACTCCAAAGAGTGATAATGCATTGATTGGCCTTGCAATACTTGATAAGACAATTAAAACAATTGCAGAGTTAAAACCTAAACATTGGTTTATTGAAAATCCTCGTGGTAAGATGAGGAGAAAGATTGATGAGATTTTTGAGAGGCATGGCATTAAGGATTACAAAAGAGAAACTGTAACTTATTGCCAATATGGAGATACAAGAATGAAACCAACAGATATTTGGCACAACACAAATTGGAAACCAAAACCCATGTGTAAAAATGGTGATCCCTGCCATGTATCTGCACCTCGTGGGAGTGCAACAGGCACACAAGGTTTGAAAGGAAATAAGATAAGATCAATCATCCCCAAACAATTATGTGAGGAGATTAAGGAGGCAATATGGCAAGAGTAATAAGATGGACTATGCCAAAAATGGTTGGCATGATTGTAAAAATCCTTAATAACAAATTTGATTGTTTTATTGTGATTGAGGGAAACAGAGGTTTGGGAAAATCTACATTAGCAATACATTTGGCAAGGAGGGTTGCAAGAGAGTTTAATAAAATGGGCAGTAAGGATTACAGATTTAATTGGGGAGGATCTTTGATTTATACAAAGAAAGAAACAAAAAGGTTTTGGCATAAGTGGAGAGCAGTTGGGATTGCAGATGAGATGATCAATGTAACTTTTAACAGGGATTTTTATAATGATGAGCAGAAAGATATTATTAAGATGATTAACATGAATAGGGATCATAGAAATTGTTTTATTGCATGTGTGCCTCAATTTCAAACACTTGATAGTCAGATCAAAAACCTTTGTAAGATCAGGATCACAGTTGTAAGGAGAGGATTGTGTGTGATCCAAACACCTAACCAAACTATTTATGTAAAGGATAAATGGGATCAGGCCACTAATGAAAAGATTGAGAGGGATTGGATGAAAAAAGGGATCACTAAACCACACTACACAAAACTAACAACATTTAGAGGATTGTTAAGATACCCTGCATTGAGGCCATCGGCAGAGGCGAAGTATCAGGCAGTTAAGGATCGTAAGAGAAATGCAGTTGCAAAGGAGGAGATGGGCATTGGTGAGGAGGATGGTGAGGCAGAGGCAGATCCAAAGGAGATTGCTTATAAGATGCTTATTGATGGAAAGATAAAGAACTCTGCCTTTTTGGATGGGTTTAGTCATGCACATGGTATCAACCCAACAACAATGCAAAGCAATTTGAGGACACAATTAAGAAAGGCACAAAAATCAACAGGCCTTGTGGAGTATTATTGGGATAAAAAACTCAAACACAACAAGGCAAAGGAGGAGGGTGCATTTGTAGTTGGTTAAAATAGTTCGCACAATCCATGATGGAGTTCGCACAATCCACATATGATGAGTGATTTTTCCCCAATGTAATTAATGTTAAAAGGGTAAGAGATAATTTTGTTACAAATTTAACTGATACACCACAATACCATATTGTAGTGAGGGTTAAAAGAAATTTTGGCAAACACTTTTGCATCAAATCATAAATCAAAATGGCAGATAATCAATACATTGAATGGCTAAAAGAAACAAAGAAACTATCAGATACAACTGTGGATCATTATAGGAGAGGGTACAACAGGTTTGAAAAGCATCCCTTTACACAACAGGGATTGGATGAGTACTTTGCGATCCCTAATAATAATAACTCCCAAACAAGAGCAATGATTAAATCCCTTTTGCAATTTTTAGGGCAGGAGGATGCATTTAAATTGCCACCCAAACCAACAGGCAAAAAGAAACAAAAGATTGTAAGGCAACTCTCTGTGGATCAAATAAAGTCCATCAGGCATCAGGCATACAATAAGAGTAAGATCATTGGGTTTATGTTTGATTTCCTATATTATGGTGCATTAAGGAGATCAGAGGTAAGTAAGATCAGGATCAACAGTTTTGGATGGAGTGAGTGGTTTAAAGATCCAACAAAGGCCTGTGAGTTAAAGATTGAATTGGGTAAAGGTAATAAGGATCGGATGGTTTTGATCCCTGCACATGTGATCAAGGATTTTGCAGATTTCTACATGGAGGCAAAAAAGATTAAACCTGATCACTTGGAGGATCTAATTATTGCATTAAACACAACATCAACAATAGTTTTTGTATTAAGATCAGGAAAGATCTTTGATGGATGGCATATTTGGAAAGAGATCAAGAGATTATCAAAAGATGCAATTGGCATGGAGATCAGGCCTCATGAGTTGCGACATGCAAGGGCAACAGAGTTGGAGGATCTTGGACATGGAGTAAGAACAATCCAACATTATCTTGGCCACTCATCTCCTGCAATAACAGAGATCTATTTGCATACATCAGAAAAGAGATCACTTGGAAAAATTAAGGATCAGATGGCCTTATCCAAAGATTTATAAAATTAGATTAAGGGATATTATAATCACCTCTTTTTAATAAGACTAAATGGTGATGTGCCTGTGCCTCACAATATTGGGAGGAGTGTATCATCACCATTTTTCTTACCCCTAATCATCACCGAAGTGGGATTATATTAAAAATAACAAATAAATAAAGTTAATAAACTCTTGGATACAATTAATATGCTTTCAAACATAAATAAGGGCTATCCTTACTTTCTGTAACTGTATTAATTTCTTTTCCATAAGTATCCTCCAATGTTTCACATCCCAATACTTTCAAGACACGATCAATTGCAGATCCTTTGAAAAAGTTTTTATCGTCATCTAACTGTACCCAAAATCCTTGTGCAACTGCTTTATCCCCATCAATGAATTTCACTTTACTCAAAATGATTAATTCCTCTTTATCAGGGTGCTTAACAAAAAACTGTAAGAGTGGAGTTTGCATTTTCTTTCCCTCTTTATTTGTTTCCTTGATCACAACACTTGCAATTTTAACCTTTGCAGGATTAACTGTTGATCTTGGTTGCTCTGTGTTTCCGACTTTTTTATTTAAAATTTCCTTTATTTCCATATTTTTATACCTCCTTTAATTTAATTAAAGTATAAAGGAGATCCGGAGATCTCCAACACCGATTTTGCAAATTGGCTTAATAATTACACACACTATTTCTTTATATAACTTATGGTACTACTCCAAAAAGATTATTATCTCTTGGGTTATTCCATCCTAAACCATCACTACAATAACATAATTGATCAGATTTCTCCTCATAATATGAGATTGGGCTTTTCATACACTCTGCACTTTCTGTTGTTAAAAAATTCCCAAACCAAATTACAAACCCAATAAAAATTACAACTGTAACAACTAAAATTAATAAAATTGATTTTTTGATTTCTTTCTCATTCATCTTGATGTGATCTCCTGATAATATTTGTGTGCCTCAATAAAATCAACTGTTAAAGGGCATCTCTTTGCCAAATAGGTTATTGCCTCATTATCAACCAACTCCTTTCTCTGTTTTGTTTCTGCAAAGATCCTCTTATCCCTAAACTCACATAATTTGTACTCCAATTGTTTTCTCATTTTAATAATTAAACCTCTTTCTCTCCTGCATCTTTCGGATCTCTGCACTTTTGATCCTTTGCCTCTCCATTTCATGATCATGTTTGATCTGCTCACTATCTTTAATAAATTGTAATTCCTCCATCCTTAACTTGTGTATCAAGAGATCCCTCTCCAACTTCATCTTTTCAATTTTCTCTTTTTCCACAAACTCTTGGGATTTTTTAGTTGCCAATTGTTTCCTCTTTTGTTACTGCCTTTTTAATTTCAATCATTACCTGTGCATTAACCTTTTGTACATCAACCAACTCTTTCAAAGTCATTAATAATTCTCTCCTAAAAACTCCATTATTTTGTAAGATTGCAACCTCATGCTCAACTGCTTGTGTGTTTTGGGCATCCTCATTTACAGGTAAAACATCCTCTTTTGGAGTTTCAACAGGTTTTTGGGCAGGTATTTCCTCCTCAACAAGATCTGCCTCCAATTCATCCTCAACTGCCTCCTCATCCTCCTCCTCAACTTTTGGACTTTCTGCAACTTTTGGACTTTCTGCAACTTTTGGACTTTCTGCAACTTTTGGACTTTCTGCAACTTCTTTATCTGATTTCAATTTTTGCATTAATTTATCTAAATCACTCATTTTTATTACCTCCCTTTTGTTTCATTTCTTTAAAAATATAAAGCAATTCATTAACTCTTGCAGGAGATACTTGATTGCTCAAAACCATTGTTTTATGAAATTCATGATCACTTACATTATTCTCCACATCCTGCATAAGCATTGCCACATCCTCTGTGTTGTGTTTTCTCCTCAATACCTTATACTTTATTGAGTATCTGTATTTTGAGAAAAATACAAGCAACCAATAACCCAAAAATCCTGCCAAAACAATTGCGAGAGTAACAACTCCCAATGCTCTAAAAAATATAAAAGCACTTACCATTTACTTTTTTCTCCTAAACATCAATAAAGCCATTGCAGGTACAACACCCTGTGTTTGATTGCCACACTTTAATTGCTCATAACCAACAATCCTATCCAACAAAAATCCTGTTTTATCCACAATTGTACTCCATTGATAAAAAATAACCACCATACAGATGCACACGATCATATAAAATATTGCCTGTGCAACCATGTTTCCATACTTATCCCAAAAACTCTGCTTTCCTTTAAATCTCTGCTCTAATAAATTACTGATCGCAATTCTGTTGGATCTCATATCTTGATGGATGTACTTTACACCTGCTGTTTTCATATCCTCATCAATATCACCCAAACCAAAATTGATCCATTCTCCATCTGATCTTTCAAAGTGAGGATACTCATTAGGTGCTGTTTGAATTATTGCAGGAATAATATATTTTTTGGCCTTTGGGCAGTACCAAAGTTTATCACCTGCAAAACCAATTTTAAAATCCTTTGCCTTATATGTACCGATCTTAATTGCCTTTGCACCAATCATTTTGTATAAAGGAATTGTATATTTGAGTTGTTTCCTTGATAACCATACATAAATCCCAAAACCAATCATCCCAACAATAAGAATTGAGATCACAAAAATTAAAAGGCCAAAACCAATTGCACCCATATCTGTGCCACTAAAAATATTCGCATCAGATAACTCAACCATTATTCTTTATCCTCCTTGAATTGTTTTAAATTATTGATCCTGCCATCCTCTTTCATGTGGCAACTTCTACATAACCATTTAAAATCATTAACATCCCTCTTATATTCTCCTGATATATTTGCCAAATCATGAGGTTTATTAATTCCACAACTCTCACAAAAATCAGGTTTGGATTTTCTCCTCCTTACCCATTGATGCAAATTTGTATATCCAACATCATCACCTTTCCAACTTGGGTTTTTATTATTGGTTAATTGTTTATGGCCAATTTTTCTTTTATCAAAATTAAACTCCTCACCACAACCACGACATTGCCAAATTTTATCCTTTATTTTATAGTAATTAAAACCACTATTACAATAAGGGCATTTAATCCTTTGATACCTTTGGTTTTGCTCTTGGTTTTCTTTTTTGCTTTCCATTATTATTAACTTTCTCAACACTCTTTTTCGGCATTGGAGTAATTGTGCCAACATCCATCTTATCAGGATCATCACCCATAAAATCTGCCATCATTTTTGCAACATCTATCTTATCAGTTTTAACATCAAGATCTGTGTTTAACATTCCCTTTAATTTATCAGTACCACCGATCATGCTCATTAATCCTGCGATCTTTGGATTATTCATCAGGCCTTGTACTTTTGATTGCATTGTTTTAACAGAATTTTTTGCTTTCTCGGATACTTTATGATTGTACCATTTTACAAAACAATCAAAGTGGAAATAACTCTCATCCATAACACGATCACCATTATAAGTACCAATTAATGTGTGCTTATCAACATTAACATCAATTTCTTTCTCACACTCTTTACATATCACCTTATTCATACTTAACACACACACTCTTTATTTATAAACTTTGTTATCATAAATTAACATTCCCATTTTTTAATTTTTTAAAACAGTTTTTATGAAAATACATTTTCTTACCATTCATATTAAAATATCTTGGATTACCCTCAATGGCTTGGCCACAACCATTGCATAAAATCTCATTTTGGATCATTGGTGCAGTTGCCTTGATCTGCTCTGCTCTCTCCTCCTCTCTTTGCTCTGCCTCTTGCTCTTTTTCCTCTTGGGTTTTGCCTTTGAAAAATGCACCAAAGAAAGATCCCATTATAAAAACACCAACTCAAATATTTTCCAAAATCCCAATCCCATTAAAACAAATAAGATTATTTTCTCATACCATTTATTAAACATCCATCCCATTGTTAAAGGATTATCTTTTGGTACAAAATTTCTCTTGGCCAATCTGTTTTGATATGCCTCCAACTTTTTCTCTGCACTTTTACCCATCTTGATCCTCCTTTTGTTTCTCTTTCCATTCCTCATGCTCATTGGGATTATCAGGATTAAACACCATTTTTCTTTAACTCCTCATATTTTGCTTTCCACTTATCTCTGCTCTCAACTGTTTGCCAATAATTCTGCAACAACTTATCAACCTGTGCCATCAGATTATCAATATCTCCAATGGAGATCATCTTTTTCTCAATCATTGCATTATACTTTTCCCTCAACATATCTGCTCTAACTGTCATTACGCCAACAACTCCTTGATCTTTTTTATTGCATCTTGTTGTGTTGCAAATCTCTCAACACTCTCACCATCAACTCCATCATCTTTCAAAATTGCAATTTCCCAAAACCACTTATCACCAAACATATCCCACAACTCAACCAAAGAGATCTTTTGCTTTTTGTTTGAATAAATATATTGATATTTACCAAAATATTGTTTTATCTTAACTCCTTTTTTAACTGCTCTCTCAAACTCATCATAACCTGCATGTTTCCTTTTCTCAATCTCCATCTTTCTCCTCCAAAATAAACTCAACATTCCATCCCTCACGATCCAAAGTTATTCCAACAACTTTCCTGTTAAATTTCTTTTCAAAATCCTCAATTGATTGGCCAATGTTATTCCTATAATAAAAACCACTCTTACATTTACCCTCCCAACCATCTAAAAAGAAAGTATCTTTAATTGGTTTCATATCTTTACCATCTCCTGTTTTTGTTGGCATTATGCAAAACCACCTGTTAATAATAAAGTAACAAAGATCGCCAACAAACAAGGGATAAAAGGGATGTGATCCTCTTTTGATATGAAAGTCCTCCAAAGAGTTGTATAAGCAAATTGCAGGATTGCAAAGATGATCATAAACCACATCATCACATGGCTTGATGCAAACAACAAACCAATCACAACAAGGATCTTTAAATCTGCATTACCAAAATCCATCCCTGCAACATCATGAATTAAATCTTTGATCATGATCCCAAACACTAAAAGAATAATACCAAACAAAAGATTGTGAGGCCTCATTAATAAACAAATAAAAACTAATGCAGATAAAAATACTGATGGTACTGCCTTATATTTTATATCCAAATAAGTTGCCAAAATAATTACTCCCAATGCTAACCAAATTAACCAATCAATCATTTGAAAATACCTCAATTAAACATGCAACTCCAACCCCAAAAATACTGTGGATCAATGCATAAATTAAACTTGTATTATGAAATGCCAAACTTAATGGTGTCATAACAACAAAATACCCAATCAACCAACCAAAACTCCTCATTTTTTCTTTTTCCTTGTTGGTTTTTTATTCAACATATCAATTGATGCATCCCTGCATCTTTTCAAAAACCTATACTGATCTTCTAAATTTTGTATCATCTGCTTTCTCCTCAAATATCTTAATTGATCCTGTGATGCCTTGAAAGATAATAACATCCAAATTAAACTCATAAAGATCATCATTGCCCAATCAAAAAGGCCATCAACTAACCATGCACCAACCAACCAAATATTTGCAATGATCAAAGTTGTATTTGTTTGATTATTCATCTTTATCCTCACAACAACAATCAATCCCTAACTCTTTACATTTCGGACATTGCAACCAAACCTCATTAACTTCAATGATCTCTTTATTTTTACACTCACAATCAACATCTAACTCTCCACATTTAAAACATCTAAAAGCAACACTTTTATTTTCCATTTTTCTGTTTCTCCTCCAATTCATCCATCTCATCAACTGTCCTTTGAATATATCCTTTGCCATCTAAAAACTGATACATTGTTTGAGTTTTGCAAATTGGATCAAACTCCTCTGCCAATTCTTTTGCTGTTGCCTTATCAATCCCTTTGTAGAAAAACATAAAAGTATTAACCCTGCCATCCATACGATCCTTAATTTTCTTTGCCTCTCTCATCTCTTGTTGTAATTTATTATCTTTTTCCTGTTGGATCTCCAACTCCATTTTTCTCCTCTCACTATCAAGATAATTCATTTCTCCATCAATCTCTGTTAATTTAACTTGGAAATTCCTTTGCTTTTCCAAAACCTGCTCATAAGTTAATTTTGGTTTAACCTTAACATTTTTCAATGCATCCTGAATAAATTGAGAAAAATTAAAATCAGGATTACTCTTTTTCTTATCCTCCAAAATCTCCTCTGCCTCAATATCCAAATTAATTGTTCTCAATCCCATTATGCCAATCCTCCAAAAACTTCATCAACTTCTTTATAAGTTATTCCATCACAATCTTTTATTTTCTTGTAGGTATATCTCATTCTTTCACCTTGACATTGTTGTCGTCTTTTAATTTACAATTTTGATGTTCTATTAAATCTCCATCTTCTGTTCCATCACCAGCCATACATCCTACAGATTCTCCACACTTACATTTTTTAAATACCATAAAAAATCCTGCCATTATGCTCCGACCTCTTCGACATTGTTGTCGTCTTTAGATTCATGTAAGGCGAACTCTTCCATAAATTTAGTAATTTGATGTAGTTCTTTTAATTCAATGATGCCACTATAATCTTCCGAGATATTCCAATGAACTCCTAATTCATCTTTAAAAATTAATCCAA
>Ga0208904_1000765_pt1 | contig 24457 bp, 29 predicted proteins | sample AntAceMetag02UKB_FD_184774 | JGI IMG/M metagenome (GOLD analysis project Ga0208904, IMG submission 184774) | Saline lake microbial communities from Ace Lake, Antarctica - Antarctic Ace Lake Metagenome 02UKB (SPAdes) (version 2) | ecosystem: Environmental > Aquatic > Non-marine Saline and...
AGGTGTTTTAAATGCAAAATATAGTTGAAGTAAAAAATCTCACAAAGATATTTACCATCTCAAAGGGCCTCTTCGGGCAGAAGAAGACTGAAGTCAGGGCAGTGGATGATGTGGACTTTGAAATTAAAGGGGGAAGTAGTCTTGGTTTAGTTGGGGAATCAGGAAGCGGCAAGACTACTTGCGGAAGATTAATTTTAAATTTAATTAAGCCTGATAGGGGTGAGGTTTTAATAAAAGGAATAGATGTATATAATAAAGATAAGAGAGAGATAAAAAAAGTAAGAAGAGGAGCCCAGATAATCTTTCAAGATCCTTATAATTCACTTAATCCCAGAATGTCTATAAAAGATATTTTATTAGAGGGAGTCAGAATACATAAATTATATGAGAAGAATAATGAAGATAAAAGATTAGGGGAGTTATTAGAATTAGTCGGATTAGCTAAAGGTGATAAAGATAAATATCCCCATCAATTCTCAGGGGGGCAAAGACAACGTGTAGCAATCGCCAGGGCTTTATCAGTCGAGCCGGAGTTTATCGTCTGTGATGAGGCTGTATCATCGCTTGATATGTCTATAAGAGCCCAGATATTAAACCTACTAAAACAATTACAAAGAGAATTAAATCTTAGTTATCTTTTTATTAGTCATGACTTACCCTTAGTTGAGTATTTCTGTGACAGGGTAGCAGTAATGTATCAGGGGAAAATAGTTGAAATTGCCTCTGCAAATGACATATATTCAAATCCCCTACATCCTTATACCAAAATACTTCTTCAGGCGGGATTAGCTCCTGAGCCTGAGACCAGGAAATTAAAGATAGATGTTAGAAGATTTGAATATAAGGCACCAGATGCTGATATTCCCTTACGGGATTATGGTAAAGGGCATCTGGCGAAGGTGTGATTTTTTAGGGGTTGAATTTTAAATAAATAGGTGTAAGATAGGTGTGTATGGTGGTGGGATTTCTTAAAGAATGAAGTTTGGATATCGGTTGTTATGCACAATAAAACTAATGTAAAAAAATAATGGAAGAAGAGAACCATGCAGGATATTAAAGAAAGATTCCGATGTCTAGCAGCATTAGCTGTCTTTAGAGAACTTTACGATAGTAAAAAAGATATATTTGGGGTGATTAGCGAATTTCTGAATGGAATTATTACAGAAAATAATAAATATAGTTTTAACTCAACAGAAATAACAAATTTACTAAATAAAACATTCGATTTTGATATTCCTGAGGCCGTAGTGCGAACAGCACTTAACAGATTGAACTATCTAAAAAAAGAGAGGGGGGAATATTTCGTTAATAAGGACTTAAAAAAGAATAAAAACGATATAGCAACTTTTCAAGAAAAAACTGAAACGAGCAATAATATTTTAATTAGTCCACTTTTTTCATTTATTAGACAAGAAAAAAATATTAAATTATCTGATGATGAAAAAAAAGAAATAGTTTGTTCTTTTTGCTCGCTTCTTATGGACAATTTTGATAGCGGAAAATATTCCGAATATATAAGCGGATTTATTCTAAAAAATAAAGAAGATAAAAAATTTAGAAGCGAATTAAATACAATTCGTGAAGGAGTGATTTTATACTCAGGGCTTAAGTACAATAGTAATTTAGGTGAAATAGGTTCTTGGAAAACAGGCTTAACAATTTATCTTGATACGGAGATACTTTTTGATTTTTTCGGTTATAACGGAGTATTATATACAGAACTATTTCAGGATTTTTTTCACTATGTGAATGAAATTAACAATATAGCTAAAAAGAAGCTTATCAAACTTAGTTACTTCAGAGAAGTTAAGAATGAAATAGAGGGGTTTTTCTCTAAGGCCGAAGCTATAGTGGCTGGAAAGGATATCCTCAATCCGAAAATGATTGCCATGAGTTCAATCGTAGAGGGGTGCAAAAAACTAAGTGATGTGATGGATAAGAAATCAGATTTTTTTGCATCGCTTACGACTAGTGGCATAATTGAAGATAAAACAACCACTTATTTTGATGAAGGAAATTACAAACACAATATAGCCGACCAAAACACAATTAAAGCTATTTCTGATGAATATGGATTTGATATTACTGAACATTTACGCTATTTAAACTATATTCATATACATCGCGGAGGAACAGGTGTAAATGATTTTTACAATGTTGGATGTATCTTTTTAACTGGGACTTCAAAAACTATTAAAGTCGCTAACCATTCTACAATTAAACCCGAAACGATGGTTCCTTTAGCAGTAACTTTATATTGGATTACAAGCAAACTTTGGTTTAAGCTTAACAAAGGCTTTGGTGTTGACAGTTTTCCGAGATCATTTGACGTCATAACAAAAGCACAAATTATACTTTCTTCAGTCTTGAATGATTCTGTAGGGAGGGGTTACGATGATTTGAAAATAAGATTTGAAAATGGAACAATAACAGAAAATCAAGCAAAAGCAAGAATTATTAATTTAAAAAATCAAGCAAGAAAACCTGAGGACATAATAGTAGGTGATATTTCTTCAATTTTAGATGCGATATCCGGAGATAGTTTAGAAAAATTCAAACAAGATCAAGAACACTTCAAGAATAACGCAGAAGAGCAAGCAGAAGAAAATATCAAACTGAAGAAAGACATAAGCCAGAAAAAAGAGGAACTAGATGAATATAAGCAAAATAAAAGCATTCTTGCTTCTCAAGTTGCTGAAGGAAAGAAATTGCTATTACAAGAAAAAAAGAATAGTATAGAAATTTTAGAAAAGCAGAAAAAGCTGATTGATATTGAAATAAGAAATGCTTTTTGGTGGTTTAAAATAAAATTTTTGGGTAGCATAGTGTTATTTTATGCATTGCTATGTTTTTTAATTTGGTTCTATGGTTGGGACACATTTGAACAATGGAGTTGGCTTATTGGTGTTGCATTGCCTGCGGTGGTAGCACTGATTTATATGCTTTTTAAAGAAAAAACTATAAACCCTTTAGAAGTATTAAAGCGCAAAAAGCAAAAAATCAGCGAAGAAAAATACCATCGCTTTAATTTCGACAGCACATTACTTGAAAAGTTAAAATTAGAAGAAATGAATACAGTAAAATAGTGAAAAACTAGGGTCAGACCTTGAATGTTAAGAATAAAAAGGGGTCAACTCCCTTTTTTCTTGTGCCCCCACGTATCACCGCCGCGGTGATACAATTTATTCAAGCTTCTGTAATGTTCGAGGCGAGACCTCCCACAATATTTAGACAAATCACGCAATAGAAGCAAGGATTAGGGTTTGCTATATATATAAAAAAAGCATACAATGTAGTTCTATGGTTTAATATTCCTTAAAAAAAAGAAGTTTGTCTATTAGTTGTTAAAATGATTGGATGAAAATATGAAGCAAGCATTGAGAAAAGTTTATCCAAAAAGATTCGATATCCCTGCACTTATGATATTAGCTTTTGGATTTTTGATTTATAGCTATACGCGTCCTTTTATGCAAATAGATGAATTCTTCTTTTTTAGCAACGAATATTCTCTTGTTCAAAGCATTAAAGGCTTGTGGCAGACACAGCTTTACGGCCTGGCCGTTCTCATTACAATTTTTTCAATAGTATTTCCTATTTTTAAATTATTAGCCATGGCTTCGATTTGGTTCTTGCCTTTTACGGATGAAAAAAGAGAAAAATTGTGTTATTGGTTAGGGATACTTGGAAAATGGTCAATGCTGGATGTTTTCGTTGTTGCGATTCTTGTCGTTTTAATTAAAGCTCAAGCATTTATGGATGCGAAACCAGAAGAAGGTATCTTTATTTTTGCAACTGCAATAATCTTATCATTGATTTTATCAATATTATTAGAGAATCTGATTAAAAAGAGAAAAGAATCAGTACAAGATAAAGTGGTTTAAAATACAGAGGGCGGGGGAATATGAATAATAGTCATGCTAAGGCATTGGTAAATGTAAGGCAAAGTATAAAGGTTTATTTTATATTATTTTTATTGGGGGCAATGGCGCTATTCTTTTTTGGATGTGGGGGGTCTGTTCCTAAGGCACCTGATTATTCTCAGGATTCATCATGGATACGTCGTGATAGTGCTCCTGATAAAGCAGTAGATGTTTTTTATGTATATCCTACAATCTATACTGCGGAATCTCCTGTAAATATGGATATTCAAAATGCTGATTTACGTCAATCTGCCAAACATATTTATGATATGCAGGCTAGTGTTTATTTTAAGAGTGCCAATATGTTCGCACCATATTACAGGCAGATGTCTATTACCGAGCTTGATCCTGACGCAGATATGTATCAGAATGAATTTTTTAAACTTGGATATGAAGATGTTTGGCGTGCATTTGAGTATTATCTAAAGAATCTTAATGATGGACGTCCTTTTATTCTTGCCGGACATAGTCAAGGCTCAATGGTACTCATTGCTTTACTCAGAGAACATTTTAATGATCCTAAGCTGCAGGAGCAGTTAGTGGCGGCTTATATAATTGGATATTCTGTTACCCCTGATGATTTTAAGAATTATCCCTGGATGAGGCCGGCAGCAAAAGCAGATGATATTGGAGTAATTATTTCATATAATACTCAGGCACCTGGGGCAACAGGTTCTCCTGTATTACTTCCGGGGGCATATTGTATTAATCCACTTAACTGGATGACTGATGAAACCCCGGCAGATAAGTCTTTAAATCTGGGAGCAGTATTCTTTAAAGATACAACTGACCAAATTAATAGAGAAGTAGTCAACTATGTAGGAGCGTATGTCGATCAAAATACAGGTGCTCTGATTACCAGTCCTCCTGATAAGTTTGATTCTGGTCCATTTCCAAAGGGAGTGTATCATAAATACGATTATAACTTCTGGTATCGCAATCTAGAGAAAAATGTTGGCCTTCGTTGTGAAAGTTACTTGGATCAAAATAGTAAATAAATGAAAGAGAAGAAAAATGAAAATTTTATTTATCTTTAACCGTCAGCCATACGATAGCACAGATGTTACCTGGAATGGGTTGCGTCTTGCTGGAAAGTTGCTAGAAACAAATAACGAAGTTAGAATATTTCTGATGAATGATTCTGTTGATATGGCTCGGGATGTCTGTAAGCCGCCTCAGGGTTATGATCAGGATTTATCTCAGATGCTAAAAGACCTTATTGCCAAAGGTGTTCTGGTAAAGGTCTGTGGTACCTGTATGGCTCGTTGTGGTATTTATAAAAATCAACCTTACTTTGAAGGTGCCAATAAGGCCACAATGCCTGAACTTGCCCAGTGGGTCGTTGAATGTGATAAAGTCTTAACCTTTTAAATATAAAAAGGGGATGAGCTTTTCGCGTGTTATGTAACTTGACAGAGTTCATCACTTATGATACACTTTATGCGGAGGTAAGAAAATGCCAACACAAAATCCAAGAATAAATGTTGTTGTTGAACCAAGTTTACATAATGCTTTAAGTAAATTAGCAAAAAAGGCGGGTGTGTCTCTGTCTCTTTTTTCTCGTGATTTAATTAAAGATGCCCTGGAAACAAGAGAAGACGTACATTGGAACGAAGTCGCCCAAGAGAGGGATAAATCTTTCTCAAAAAGCAAGTCTATATCTCATAAGGATATTTGGAAATAGTGAACTATACTGTTCATTACCACAAAGAAATCCCAAAGGATTTATCTTTAATACCGGTTAATATCCAATCAAGAATTAAAAGAGCAATTGAATCCAGATTATTAATAGATCCAAGTAGATATGGTAATCCTTTAAGGCGCAGCCTAAAAGGATATCGAAAAATGAGAGTTGGAGATTATCGCATAATTTATAAGATTCAAAATAATAGCATCTTTATCTTAAAAATAGGGAATCGCAAAGAAGTCTATATAAAGGGAAGAAGAATGAGAAAAAGCATATATCTAATATTATTTATAGTGTTTTTATGTGGATGTGCAACTATAGGCTCTGTCCCAGGTAATACAAGGGCGGATGTAGTTTTACAGTCAGATATAATACAAACCATAGGTTTTTCAGAAAAAACGCAAGGCGGAAGCCTTTCTCCAAAAATAATTGATACTAATCTAATTTCATCTAAGGGAGCCTCTATGAAAGAAAAGTGGACTGTAAATCGTAAAGGTAAAGAAGTTGATTATATAGTTATTCTTATCCCCGATCCAAGAGGGGGAACAGCGATATCAGTTGTTTTAGAAAATTAAATATATAACAGCCTAATAGAAGACGAGGCTGGAGAGCTCATTATTTCCTTCAAAAAAGCTTGCCAAGTATTTATAATCTGTGTATAATAAATTGAGATTTTAAGGAGAAGATATGGTCAAGAAAAGGATAGTTATTACATTTCCGCATGAGTTAGTTAAAGAGCCCATAACATATTACCTGGTAAAGGATTATGACCTGGTAGTTAATATTATGAAGGCCAGGGTTATGCCTAATGAAGAAGGTCTTTTAGTTATTGAGCTGACAGGTGAGAAAGATAACTTAGAAAAGGGCCTTAAACACTTACGTAAGATAGGTGTTAATGTTCAGTCATTGACTAATGATATTAAATGGGATAAGAAGAAGTGTATTCACTGTACTGAATGTGTGGGTATATGTCCTACCAAAGCGTTTTCGGTTGATAGGAAGGATATGACCGTTACCTTCGATAAGAGTAAATGCATAGCTTGCGGGCTGTGTGTTGATGTCTGTCCCTATCACGCTATAGAAATCATTCTATAATAAATAACAAAGGTAGAAGAATGGGTAATACAATAACAGAGAAGATATTATTGAATCACACCAATAAGAAAAGTATCGCTCCAGGTGAGTTTATCGATGCCAAGATAGATTTATGCTTAGGTAATGATATTACTGCTCCTGTGGCTATAAATGAGTTTGAGAAGGCTAAAGTTGAGAAGGTCTTTAATAAAGAGAAGATCGCTTTAGTGCCGGATCACTTTACTCCGGCTAAAGATCAGCAGAGTGCCGCAAATTGCACCAAGTTAAAAGAATTCGCCAAGAAACATGGCATAACTAATTACTTTGAATTAGGGCGGTTGGGTATAGAACATGTCTTATTACCTGAAAAGGGTTTAGTTATTCCGGGTGATTTAGTTATCGGGGCTGATTCTCATACCTGTACTTATGGAGCCTTAGGTGCTTTTTCTACTGGTGTGGGTTCAACTGATTTAGCCTTTGCATTTGCGACAGGTAAAGTCTGGTTTAAAGTACCGGAATCAATTAAGTTTATCTATAAAGGTAAATTAAAGAAATATGTTTCCGGTAAGGATTTAATTATCTACACTATCGGACAGATAGGTGTAGATGGGGCCTTATACAAGGCCATGGAATTTACCGGACCTGTAATAGATAATTTATCTATGGATGGACGCTTTACTATGTGTAATATGGCTATAGAGGCCGGAGGTAAGAATGGTATTGTTGCTGTTGATGAGAAAACAAAAGAATATATTAAAGTTAGTATGAAAGAAAACGGGATAAAAAGAACTCCTGAATTCTATAAGAGTGATAGTGATGCGGTTTATAGTGAGACTTATGAATATGATTTCTCTAAAATCGAGCCGCAGATAGCTTGTCCTCATTTACCTTCAAATGTTAAAGGGGTAAGTAAATTAGGCAAGATAAAATTAGATCAGGTAGTAATCGGCTCCTGTACTAATGGCCGTATATCAGATTTAAGAGAAGCAGCCGGTATCTTAAAGGGTAAAAAGGTTAGTTCTGGGATGCGTTTAATAGTAATTCCCGGAACTCAGAAAATATACTTAGAGGCTATTAAAGAAGGTTTAGTTGATATCTTTGTAAAGGCTGGTGGAATATTTACCATGCCGACATGTGGGCCTTGTTTAGGTGGTCATTGTGGTATCTTGGATAAGGGTGAGGTAGCTTTAGCTACAACTAATAGAAACTTTATCGGCCGCATGGGTAATATAGAAAGTAAAGTCTATTTATCAAATCCTGCTGTAGCCGCAGCTTCAGCTATTACGGGTCATGTCACACACCCGGGAGAAGTAGAATGAAAAAGAAAGATTTTATCTTAAAGGGTAAAGCCCATTTATTTGGAGATGATATCAATACAGATGATATTATAGCCGCCAAGCATCTTCATATGACTGATGCCGAAGAATTAGGCTTATACTGCTTAATAGATACTAAGCAAGATTTTCATAAGAATCTAGAGCATGGAGATGTTATAGTTGCCGGAAAAAACTTCGGCTGTGGTTCTTCAAGAGAGCATGCACCTATGGCTATTAAGGGTAGAAAGATTAGCTGTGTTATTGCAAAGAGTTTTGCGAGGATATTCTTTAGAAATAGTATTAATATGGGTTTACCTATATTGGAATGTCCTGAAGCAGATAAAATAGGTGAGCATGATAAATTAGAAATAGATTTATCAACTGGAACAATTACGAATATAACTAAAAAAGAAACTTATCAAACAGAGCCGTTTCCAAAATTCATTGAAGGTGTAATGGAGGCCGGCGGCCTGATGGCAACACTTAAGAAAGGGTAATATCAATGTACAAGATAGCAGTAGTAGCCGGAGACGGTACCGGCCCGGAAGTAGTCGCAGAAGGCTTAAAGGTCTTAGAAGCTGTAGCTACTAAGAAAGATTTTAAATATGAATTAGCCCATTACGACTTCGGGGGCGAAAGGTATATGAAGACAGGTGAAGTTCTACCTGATTCAGCCATCGAAGAATTAAGGGGTTTTGATGCTATATACTTAGGGGCTGTAGGTCATCCTGAGGTTAAGCCCGGTATTTTAGAGAAGGGTTTATTATTAAAGTTAAGATTCGCATTAGATCAATACATTAATCTTCGGCCAGTTAAATTATATCCAGGAGTTTTAACTCCCCTAAAAGATAAGGGCCCGGAGGATATAGATTTTGTAGTAGTCAGAGAGAATACTGAAGGCCTTTATGTAGGTGAAGGTGAGTTTATAAATAAAGATACAGAAGCTGAAGTTGCTCTGCAGGTTTCACGAAATTCATATAAAGGTGTAGAGCGTTGTCTACGTTATGCCTATGAATACACTCAGAAGAGAAATAAGGATAAGAAATTAACATTATGCGGTAAAACAAATGTTCTAACCTATGCCTGGGATTTATGGGATAGAACCTTTAATAAATTAGCTGCTAACTATCCGGATATTAAAACAGATTATGCTCATGTAGATGCTACTTGTATGTGGATGGTTAAAAATCCTGAATGGTTCGATGTTATTGTCACAGATAATATGTTCGGAGATATCATCACTGATTTAGGAGCCATGATTCAGGGCGGCATGGGAATCGCTGCCGGAGGAAATATTAATCCTGAAGGGGTTTCGATGTTCGAGCCTATAGGTGGTTCTGCTCCTAAATATACAGGACAAGGTGTTATTAATCCGCTTGCAGCAATCTGTGCAGCAGGGATGTTATTAGAAAATATCGGTGAAGTAGAAGCTGGCAAGGCAATAGAAGCCTCAGTTATGAAAGTAACTACTCAGTTAAAGAGTTTATCAGCCGGTAAGATGGGTTATTCAACCTCTGAGGTTGGAGACCTGGTAGTTAAGAACTTAGAATAAATAAATAAAGGTTAGAAAACAATTCGAGATTTAAAGAAATACGATCTGGAAGACAGAACATTAAAATTTGCTAAAGAAGTTAGAGAATTTGTTAAAAAGCTGCCGAAAAACATAACTAACATTGAAGATATAAAGCAATTAACAAGAGCTTCTGGTTCCGTAGGGGCAAATTATATTGAAGCCAATGAATCTTTGAGTAAAAAAGATTTTCTAATGAGGATAAAAATATCTCGTAAGGAAGCAAAGGAAAGTTGCTATTGGTTGAAACTTGTAGATAATAAATCTAATTCTTTAGAAGAAGTAAGAAGTAAGCTAATTGCAGAAGCAACAGAATTGACAAAAATATTTGGTTCAATTGTTGAAAAGTCAAAGTAAGTTTTGATATTGTAATTTGTAATTTATTTAGGATTTAGATATTAGGATTTAGGATTTGTTAATGTATAGTTATTTATTTATAACTAAGTAATGTATTACATAGAGAGGTATTAAAAGTGAAACAATATAAACTATGTGTAGTTGGTGTTGGTGCGGTTGGAAAAGAAATCTTAAGAACGTTAAAGCAGAGGAATTTTCCAATCTTTTCTTTAAAGGTTTTAGCCAGAAGTGCCCGAGAGATGGAACTTGATGGTTTTAAGTATCAGGTGGAGTCTATCGATCACAGTTCTTTTAAGGGAATCGAGATAGCTCTCTTTGCGGGAACTGAAGGTGAAAAAGGAGCCTCAGTTACTTATGCGTCTACTGCCGTTAAAGAAGGTGCCATAGTAATCGATAACGGAGCTGATTTTAGATTAAAAGCAGATGTACCTTTAGTAGTGCCTGAGGTGAATGCCGAGGATATCAAAAATAATAAAGGTATTATTTCAAATCCTAATTGTTCCACCATCCAGATGGTCGTGGCTTTAGGGCCTATTTATAAGTTATCTAAGATTAAGAGAATAATAGCTAGTACTTATCAGGCGGCATCAGGTGCCGGACAAAGTGCCTGTGATGAATTATATAATCAGACTGCTGAATTTCTTGATGGAAAAGATTTAACCATTAAGGCCCTTAGTAAGAGAATAGCCTTTAATGTTATTCCTCAGATAGGCGGTTTTGCTGAATTAGATTATACTTCAGAAGAATGGAAGCTGGTCCATGAAACTCATAAGATACTTCATGATGATGATATTAAAATATCAGCTACTGCCATTCGTGTGCCGGTTAAGACCGGACACAGTGAGTCTATTTATATTGAAACTGAAAAACCTTTATCAGTTGAAGAGGTCAGAGCGGCTTTAAGTAATCAGCCGGGAATAAAGTTGGTTGATGATATAAATGAAGGTAAATATCCTATGCCTTGTTTTTCTGAAGGCACTGATGATGTTTTTATAGGACGAATTCGTAAAGACCCATATGTGCCCGAAGGTCTCTGGCTCTGGGTGGTTGCCGATAATTTAAGAAAGGGCGCGGCTTTAAATGCCGTTCAGATAGCAGAAGCCTTGATTAAAAATGACTAACTATAAGCTGGTTATAGAATATGACGGCACCAAATACTTCGGTTGGCAAATTCAACGAGACCGAAGGACTATCCAGCAGGAAATAGAAAAACACTTAAGTAAAGTTTTAAACTCTAAAATAAAAATTAATGCCTCCGGCAGAACAGATGCCGGAGTTCATGCTTTAGGCCAAGTGGCCAGTTTTAAATCTTCCACCATCATTAAGCCTCCAGTAATTAAAAGAGCGCTTAATTCACAACTCGATAAAGATATCAGGATAAAGAGTGTCACTAAAGTCCCTGATAGTTTTCATGCCAGAATTTCAGCTAAGAAAAAAACCTATAGATATCAAATCTCATTAATAGACCCCAGTGTTTTTGAGAGATTGTATTATGCCTTTGTGCCTTATAAAGTAGATTTAGCTTTAATGAGAAAAGAAGCTAAGGATTTATTGGGTAGCCATGACTTTCGGGGTTTTGAAGGCTCAGGACGCCGGTCAAAAAATGCTACCCGGGTAATAAGTAAAGTGAGTTTAATAAAAAAAGGAAATAAAGTTATTTTTACTATTACTGGTAATGGATTTTTATATAATATGGTTAGAAATATTGTAGGTACTTTAATTGATATAGGTAGAGGAAAATTCCCCCAAGGAACCATTAAGAAATTAATAAAAGAAAAAGATAGAAGCAAAGGCGGGCCCACAGCTAAAGCTTGTGGGGTGGTGTTGGTTGGGGTTAAATATTAAAAATAGTTGAAGTGTGTAGATTTTGGGTGTAGGATGGGGAATAAAATTAGTGGGCATAATGGTATATATTTCCATAAGTGAAAATTTGGGAGTTATAAATAAATAATGAATATTTTATACATTGATGAAAGCGGAGTTCCTAGTAAAAAGGCTGAAGTCAAAACATTCAGTATGGTTGGACTCGATATATCTATACAGGAGGCAAAAAGTCTAATCTATGATTATTTGAATCTGCATAGGCATTATTATCCTTATTTATATAAGCAACGGCTTCGAGACCTTTCATTTACTGAGCAAGTCACACTGCTTAAAAAGCGTGAATGTAAATATATACTTAATCCTAGAGAATACAAACATCAAAGCAAAATGTTTATGTTAAACCTTATAGATTTATGTCAAAAACATAATGCTCGAATTTTTGGAATTGTAGCTTGCCTTGATAAGATCACTAAAAAAGAACCTTCGGCTGAGTGGATTTACCCCTATTTCATACATACGATAACAAAAATTTATAGTCGTGTTCTCAAAAAAGAAAGTGCGGAAGGACTTATCATTCTTGATTCAAGAAATCAAGCAAAAGATGATACTATGGCGTTAACGCAAAGTCGATTTTTATTGTGGAATAAAGAAGGAAGAAAATGTGATAACATTGCACCGCTTCCGTTTTTTACAGCTTCACACATTTCAATTATAATTCAAATAGCACATTTTTTTAGCTATATAACCAACATGCAGTATCATTGCGTAAATGCTAAAGATGAAAGGTATGATCATATTTCTATCTTTTGGCAACGATTATCTTGTTTATTCTATGGGATGCCATCATCTGGGGAAAGTCCTTTTATAATATGGGATGGGATATAAATGAATCGAGCCTCACTCCTAAGAATGAGGCCGAAGTTGCCAACGATAGTTATACCATCGTCCGCAATATAAGTATCCCACATGTTTATTTATCTGTCAAGAGCTATTTGTAAAATAATTTTTGTCTTGTAACTTATTATAGATAAATGCGTTATATTTTTTTTAATACTTGTTTTACTAATGAAGAAAAGGGAGAAAGAAATGAAAAATAGAATTATTGTATTCTTTTTTGTTGCTGTTATTTTATCCGGATGTGCTTCCGCAATGAAAACTACATACGGAAGTAAAAACATAACACCAGAAAATATAAATAAAATCATTAAAGGCAAAACAACTCAAGTGGAGATTTTGAAGTTCTTTGGAGAACCAATGTCAAAAATGCAAGCGGGCGTATTGGGAACCATGTGGACATATTCACTATCTAAAACAAAGAGAAAATCAAATTTTTTCGCGTCTGATTATGAAGCACATTCATATGCTCTAACAGTTACTTTTGGTGATGATGGGATAGTTAAAGATTATACATACATTGAGACAAATCCTATGCAGCCTTTAGAGATTAGCTATGAATAATAACCATATGAAAAATGTTACACCGTGTTACACCGCGTCAGTGTAACAAGCGGTCCAGCTAAAGCTCGGGGGTTGTTTTTGGTTAGGGTGGGGTATTGATAATCTTGACATATTAATCCAAAAAAATCAGTACACCATGTTACACCGCGTCGGTGTAACAACAAAAAGGAGGATATATGGCATTTGAGTATAAAGTTGCTGCTTTCATCCCTAAAGTTTCTGGATGTGGAGCTCAAGATATGGGTTGGGATGAAAAAAGGTGTAGCCAATTTCAAGAATTTTTGAATACTCATACAAAAGATGGCTGGAAGCTTCATTCAAGTAAATATCGAGAAGTAACTGTAAAAGGTTGTGCTGGTGGCACTGGTGCATGGCTTGTATGTGTGTTTGAAAAAGAAAAATGAAATTTATAATTATCAAATTAATACAGTTTTACCAAAATCATCTAAGAAAATTTCATAACCGTGAGTGTATATATACGCCTACATGTTCGCATTACATGATACAGGCAATAAATAAATATGGGGTAGTAAAAGGTATTTATTTTGGGCTTTTAAGAATTAGAAGATGTAATGGTGCCTTATATCAAGGCTGTGAAGATTACCCATAAATTGAAAACTTTTAACAATTTCATCCAACGGGCCAAAAAGTTACGATTTCCAGTTGCTGATTTCAGGTATCAGACTATATAAATGAAGGAGATTAATATGCCAACCTCATACCAAATTTTCTATGATTCAATACCAAAAATTTTAGAAAGTGGCCCAAAAACTCATCGTGAAATAGCAAAACAACTTCAACAACAGTATCCAAGCGATTGTGATGATTCAATTCCCTGTCCTCATAGAGAAGATTCTTCTATTCATCCAGAATGGGATCATCTTGCGCGTTCTGCTGAGCAAGCTCTCAAACGTAAGGGCATTATAATTCATAATTCCGATATCAAGAAGTGGCAAATAGCATGAAAAAAAATAAATTAATATAGTCTAAGTATTTTATTCACCTGATTTTTCTCTATCGGGTTTAATTAAAGGTAGGTAAGCTTTAATGTTAAATGAAAAAAGTTAAAATCGGGGGTATCTATATGAGCATCGGTATATCTATTTTAATATTTTTTGTTTCTATTATAGCACTAGTGGCAGAATTTATTCTATATTTTGTTATTGGAATTGGTACTTCATTTTCAGGAGATATTAATTCCCTTACAGGTGTTGCATTCCTTTTTGTTGGATTGATGATTATTACTGGGGCAATAGGTGTCCTTGCTCCTATATGTGCAGTAATTGGAGCTATTTCTCGAAATAAATCTGCTGGGAACACAATATTGATTGTAATGGTTATACTGGTGGGATTATTTTATTTTATTGGTGTTCCTCTTTCTGCTTTGTCAGAGAAATCAAGCGAAAATATAATTGTAGAAGAGAAAAAGATTGATCTTGGGCAAAGGACAGAGAAAAAGCGAAAAGTTGTTCTACAAAAAGAGGGAATTATCCTTGGGGAACAGGATTTGAGTGTTGTAGAGCAAAAATCAGATAATCCAAGGACTCAAATAGAAGTTTTGGAAAAGCAAAAACAAATAGTCCGTCCAGAAAAAATTACTGAAAAACAGCTTAAAGAAAATTACATAACAGAATTTTTAAAAATAGAAAACTTTAAAATATCTGATGGTTACGAAGAATTTGATACGCCTGGATATGATAAACCGAAAAAGGGCATATTTGGTAAAATAAAAAATTATGGAGATCGAACCATTTCCTATTTAAAATTGAGGGTATATTTCCTTGATTATTCAGGAGACAAAATATACGAGAAGGAATATACTGTAGTAAATACGCGCGCTATCTTTTCTTTCTCTGATGATCCACCGATAAGACCTAATTATATTAAAGACTTTGGTTTTTTGATAGAAAAAGATGCTCCTTCTGATTGGGGCGGTAATGTTGAACTGGAAATTTGTAAAATAGATTTTCAGAAGGATAATGAATAAATCTTACGTATATTTAAACTTTATCTCTAAAAGGGTAACAGGGGTAAAAGGGGACAGATTGAGCTAGTCCCGATTTGACGGACACCATATAATGGAGACAAGTAGAAACGGAGGTGTCCGATGAAGAAGCGGGGAAGATATCCGAAAGAGTTTAAAATCGAGGCAGTCAGATTGCTGAATTCAGCGGTAATCAAATAATAGGGACGTAATAGGGGGCCGTAATAGGGGACGGAGTTAACTTAATAACTTATTAACAAAACCGGTTAATTTAAAAAGGGGATAAATACCTTTTTAATTGTATATAACAACATGCTAAACTTGCTGTCCCTATATATTGAGAGCGTGTGAGTTTGAATGGGAGATTAAAATAAAGTAAATTAAGAAAAGGAAAGATTATGTTAGATAAAATCCACAAGGTTGACCCTAGAAGTATTTGGAAACATGAAGCACATGATTTTACTCCTTGGCTTGCCGAGAATATCATCGAGCTTGGTGAGGCGATTGGAATTGAATTAGAAGTGTCAGAACAGGAAGCAGACGTTGGAGGTTTTTCCTTAGATATTTTAGCGAAGGATTTAGGACGCAACGCGAATGTTATCATAGAAAATCAACTTGCCACAACTGATCACGACCACCTTGGTAAGTTATTAACTTACGCAAGCGGATATGACGCAGACGTTATTATTTGGTTATCGACAGAAATCAGAGAGGAGCATAGGCAAGCACTAGATTGGTTAAATCAAAGGACTGATTCTAATACAGATTTCTTTGGTGTTGTAGTTGAAGTAATAAGAATTGGAGAATCACGACCTGCATTGCAATTTAAGGTAATTGTTTCTCCAAACGAATGGCAGAAATCGAAGAAGAAACAATTAAATATAGCCTCATCTGAGAAATCTGAGAAATACAGAAAATATTTCCAAGAGTTGATTGATGATTTGAGAGAAAATCACCGTTTTACTAGTGCAAAAAAAGGACAACCTCAGAACTGGTATACTTTCTCATCAGGAAATAAAAATTTTTTATATGGGCATAGTTTTGCACAAGGAAATAGAGTGCGAACTGAAATTTATATTGACAGCGGGGATTTAGATGAGAACAAAGAATTTTTTAATAAGTTGTTTGCGGAAAAAGCGGAAATAGAAAAAGAATTTGGGCAGACACTAGAATGGGAACGTTTAGATAGCAAGCGGGCTTGTCGTATTGCTATATATAGATCTGGTTCAATTGAGGATAGCTCCGAAGAGTTGCAGGAAATCAAAGACTGGGGAATTCAAAATCTATTAAAGCTACGAAATGTTTTTGTAAAAAGAAGGTAAAACAAAAGAATGCACCTGACAGAAAATAGTGCAGCTATTTTTTACAGGTGATCCTAATCACCAGAACGGATAATAAACTATGAAAAAAGATTACAAAATTTTTTTTGCTATACCATTTAATCCTGCCATTAAAAAACTTTACAAGGATATTAGTAAGCGAATAATAAATAAATATCCTTGTATTACAACTGTTATTGGTAATCAAGAGATTAGTCCTTCAAAAAGATATTCAGATATCGCTTCCTTTAAAAGGCAAAATGTTGAACTTAATAAACAATTTATCAATACAATTAGAGAGGCAGATATTATAATTGCTGATCTTACTCACAATAATCCTAATGTTCATGTTGAAATTGGTATTGCTCTATCGGAAAACAAAAATATTCTGCGTGTTACCGGGCGTCAGCTTACAGAGCTTGGTTTTGATATTAGGAATTTAGAGATTTTTAGATATAGCGATTTTGAAAGTCTTTTTAGTACAATTAGCGATTATTTGAAGATTTTCTTTGAAATTAAGAAAATACCTATTTCAAATGTAATTCCTCAATTATATCAGGATGAAACCGCATTACCGATTAAATTGCAAGCGAAGATGAATCAATTTAAATTGAAACAAGTTTTTTCACCAGATTTTATGATAAGAGATGCTGCTATTGAAGTTGAATTTGATATTATTGATGTTAGAAAAGATGAAGACTGGTTTGGTGTTTATTTCCGTTCAGGTATTCCTCCAACTCAAAGAAGCAATTTAGTCTATGTTAGAAAAAACGGAATTCTTGAAGTCGCGGTTTATCCTGGCCCGAGGGTAATAGAAAGATATGATCTTGGTAAGAATATTACAGGCAGAAATATTTTAAAAATGGAGTTTGATAATAATTATCTTGAAATATCTTTAGGTAGCAATGTTTACAAAACTAACAAAATATACTTTCAGGAGATGGGATTAATATTTTTAGCTGCTTGGTATGCTGATGTTGATGTTTACTCTGCAAGAATGATTTGCCGTGATACTATAGAATTGAATAGTAATAAGGAATAATAGGGGACGTAATAGGGGGCGGAGTTAACTTAATAACTTATTGACAAACCCGGTTAATTTAAAAATAGGAAAAAGGGGATCGCTCACAATACTTAATTATTAAAGAAATAGAATTTTGCATCCTGTAGATGTGGCAATTGATAACTTTTTTAATATAGAGGAGTCAAAATCATGGAAAATATAAAAGCTGGAGATATAATTCTTTTTGAACCAGGTGGTGATTGGCTTTCGAGAATCATTAGTTGGGGCACGCAGAGCACTTATTCTCATGTTGCTGTTTGTGTATCACCTGAAATGAGTCTTGCAATAGAAGCAAACACAAAGGGTGGTGTTCGAGCCATTGATTTGCGTCAGATTAAACGTAAATTTGATATATATCGCATAAAAGAAGAATATAATTTTAAATTACCTGCGGTAATTTCATTTCTGGTTAAACAATTAAATAATAAATATGATTATTATGGGGTTATATTTTTAGGATTTATGAAATTACTAGCGCTTATAGGTAAACCACTAAAAAATAGAACAAATAAGTGGCAAAAAGATAGAGATTACTTTTGTTCAGAGCTTTGCTATGAAGCTTTTTATAAGGGTGGCGGGTTAGATATTGTGCCTAATGTTGATGAAGCAGATATCACATCGCCTGGAGATATATCAAAGAGTCCCGTTGTGGAAAAAGTAGGTGCAAAATAAAATGAGACAGACGTTAAATGCGTCACAAACCGAATTTGCTTATATGATTGGTGTTAGTGTAAATACGGGGCGTCGTTAGATAATTAGATATTGTAATAAAAACGGAAACAGATATCTTTTATTGAAAATAAATGATAATCAGAAATGAAACCAATCAAGATATAGATGTAATTACAAAGGTTACTGAAATTACCTTTAAGTTTCATGATGTTTTTTTTGCAAAAGAATAAAGGGGAAAAATGATTCTACGTAAGGGTTCAACAGGGATTAGAGTTTTTTCAAGTTTACTGATAGTCTGGGCGATGTTTAATTTAATGGGTATGGCAGATGTAGAAGGCTGGAATTTTATTAATCAACCTTTACCTGAAAGTGTTATCCAGGCTAATTACTTTATAAGTGTTTTCTTTGCAACTTTAGCCCTGATGTCTGGGGTGGGGATATTATTTCTTAAGGAATCTTTTAGAAAAATAGTATTAGCAGCTGCTTTTTTTACTCTGTTTACTTATTTAATAGAAGGTCCTTTGTTTGTTTATGCTAACTTACCAGCTCTAGTTCAAAAGCAGGCGGCTCTTGTAATAACCCAAACACCTGATTTATCTGTTGCTGGAATAACGGCTGCTATCTGGTTTATAATGATAGTCGGTTATGTTATTGATTTTGGATTTGCAGTTGCATTAGTATATTTCTTTACTAGGTCCAAGGTAAAAAAACAGTTTAATTAATAATAATGAATAATAAAGAAATAAATAAGAGTTTAATTAAAAGTATGTCTTTAGTCGAAGATTTTACTAGAGGAGATGAGGGATGAACAACTATTCATGGTTTGCTCAAATTTCTTTTAAGCAGCGGATTTGGTTATTTGCAACTGTAGCCGGGATGTTTGCGATTATAGTTGTTGGTACTCTACTGGGTTCTTCGGGCGAATCAACGGAACCGATTGGTTTTAATATTGATATGTCCATTAAGGATATTACTCCACAACTCGGAGTAACAAATAAAGCCCTTGCCAGGGAGCTTGAATTACCGCTTAATGTTTCTAAAAAAGAGCCGCTTGGAACGTTAGGCGTAACATATCAAGAGCTTGAGCATGCCATTGAACACATTCTTTCTCATCGTGATAATATGCTTAAGTATTATGTTTTTACGGCATTAGTTTTAGGTGGTCTTGTTTATCTGATTAGGTTAGGGCGTCCAGACGGTGCTGATAGCAAAAGTAGACGCAACTGGTATCCACGTGTTCCCCATATTGTATCTCTCTTGCTTTCTGTAGTTATAGCTGGATTTCTTTTGGGAAAATCACCTAATCCCATGGAAGCGCTGGTTAAAGTGTTTAAAGCCATGGTGGGCCTATATCCCGATCCGGGTATGAAAGTAATCGCTTTCGTGTTTTTCATCTTGCTGGCTATTATCGGCAACAAGATGATTTGCGGCTGGGCGTGTCCTTTTGGGGCTCTCCAGGAGTTGATTTATAGCTTACCTATTCTGCGAAAAATTAAACAGAAGAAACTCCCGTTTATTTTAACAAATACAATCCGGGCAGGTCTTTTTCTTGCCATGCTGCTTTTTTTATTCGGTATTATCGGAGGGCGCGAGGGTTTTGTCATTTATCACTATATTAATCCTTTTAATTTATTTAATCTTGATTTTGAAAGCCTTAGTATTTGGTTGACAGTTATTATTGTCTTAGGCGGCTCTTTTATCATCTTCCGCCCATTTTGTCAGTTTATCTGTCCTTTTGGATTTGTTTCCTGGATAGCTGAGCGGTTCAGCATATTTCGTATCCGTGTTGATAAAGATAAATGTACTCAATGCGGTGCCTGTATAAAGGTATGCCCTCTGGAAGCCGCCAAAGGCAAAGTCGCAGGCAATAAAATGCCGGCAGATTGTTTTAGTTGCGGTCGTTGTTTAAATGTTTGTCCGATTGATGCAATTCGATATAAATCTGTTTTTAAAAAGGATATAAAAAAGTAAGTTACTTAAGCCTATTGTGTTTTAAAAAATGGATAATAAAGAAATAAATAAGAGTTTAATTAAGGCATATAATCATATGGCTTCTAATTATGATAAGAATAGAGGCCTTTTTGATATGAGTGGTGTTTTAAATGATTTCTATGAAGCGCTAGAGATTAAAAAGGTAAGTTTACTGGATGCCGGCTGTGGAGCAGGCGAACCCTGTGCCGATTGGTTCATTAAAAGAGGCTGGCAGGTTACCGGAATTGATTTATCTGATAAGATGCTTTCATTAGCCAAAGAGTATGTGCCTGAGATGAAGAGAATCTGTTCTGCTATGCAGGAAGTAGATTTTGCGGATAATTCATATGAAGCCATAACAGCAATATACAGTATCTTTCATTTATCACCTGATGGTCAAAGTCTGATGTTTAAGAAATTCTTTAAGTGGCTTAAAAGTAAGGGGAGTTTACTTCTTACGTATGCCACACAAGAATACACTAAAGCTGATAACTTTAGCGGGTATATAGATTTTATGGGTGAGAAGTTATATTATAGCCATAGAACACCTGAGGAGTTAAAGAAAGAATTAAGTGATATTGGGTTTATAATAGAATCATTTAAGTATAGAGATATAGGTAATGAAACTTTTTTGTGGGTAACGGCAGTTAAGAGATGAAGAAAAAAGTTACTGTTAATGATAAAATGCAGAAGGGTTATATTTATTATTTAACAGAGCCTGTAGGTAAAAACTTTCATCCAGAATTTAAACCGGAGCTTACTCCTAAAGAAATGCTTGGGTTGGGGGTTTTTGGGGGCAAGTATATGACAGACTGTAGTGGAGAATTTCCCAAAGACTGGTATAAAAATGCCAAACTCTCACCTGAAAAGAAAGACCCTTCAATAAATTTTTTTAATCTTAATGCATCTTTGCCTCTGCAGGTCTGGAGAGATAAAGGCTGGATATATTATGATGATCCCAGAGGTTGGTTTCAGTGGTATTGCCGCTATTATATGGGCAGAAGAATTCCTGAAGAAGATTTAAGACAGATTAAAAGGTGGAAGGCTATTAAAAGGCATGCAGGGGCCATTAAGAAAAATTGTAATCCTGGAGACTTAAACTGCCGTAGAAAGCAAAGGCAGGTATTACTGCACTGGGCTTATGATGGCAGAAAGGTATAAGATATTTATATATCTTTTATGCACTAATTAGTGTATTATGATAAAAGTTAGATTAATTTAAAAAGAAAGTTATTTTGATGCAAAAGAAGAAATTTAGTGAACTTGGTCTTTCAGCAAAAACGCTGGAAGCGATTAACAAAAAAGGTTTTGAAGAGCCGACTGAAATACAGACCCTTACTATCCCGGTCATGCTTAGAGATGATACTAATATCATAGCTCAGGCTCAAACCGGTACGGGTAAGACAGCTGCCTTTGGCTTACCTCTAATAGAGATGATAGATGCTAGTGAGTATGCTGTGCAGGCGCTTATTTTAACTCCTACGCGTGAGTTAGCTATTCAGGTGGCAGAAGAGATTAATTCCCTTAAAGGAAGCAAAGACATCAGAACAGTTCCTATCTATGGCGGACAATCCATAGATCAGCAGCTGCGCCGCTTAAAAAGAGGGGTGCATATTGTAGTTGGTACTCCGGGTAGAGTTATAGACCATTTAAAAAGAAAGACCTTAAAGTTAGGTGAGATAGACCACCTTATCTTAGATGAAGCCGATGAAATGCTTAATATGGGCTTTATTGATGACATGGAGAAGATAATGAGGTATACAAATCCCGTAAAAAGGACCTTATTATTTTCAGCTACTATGCCTAAGAAGATTAAAGATTTAGCTCGTAAGTATATGGACGGCTATGAAATGATTAAGGGTACAGCCGAACAGCTGACCACTAATTTAACTGAGCAGATATATTTTGAAGTAAGGCGTTCTGAAAAATTTGAAGCTTTATGTCGAATAATAGATATAGAAGACAATTTCTATGCCTTGGTATTTTGCAGAACCAAGAGTGATGTAGACTCTATTGCTTCCCGCTTAGTAGATAGAGGCTATGACGCGGCAGCTATCCATGGAGATATCTCACAGGCTCAAAGAGAAAAGACTCTAAGTAAATTTAGAGACCAAAAGGTTAGAATTCTTATTGCCACAGATGTAGCAGCCAGAGGAATAGATGTTATTAATCTCACCCATGTAATTAATTATTCCCTACCTCAAGATCCGGAATATTATGTTCATAGAATAGGCCGTACAGGCCGAGCCGGCAATGAGGGTACTGCCATTACTTTTATTACTCCTAGTGAATATAAGCAGTTAATGTTTATTCAGCGTTTAGCTAAGACTGATATTAAGAAATCAACAGTACCTAATGTCAAAGATATTATAGAGGCTAAAAAGAAAAAGATTCAGGAAGATCTTAGCCTGGCTCTTAATGGTAAAGTGCATTCTAATTTTCATACCTGGGCTAAGCAAATGCTTGCCAATAATGATCCGGTTGAGATATTAGCGGCTATCTTAAGTCATAGTTTTGAAGAAGAGCTTAATCCGGATAGTTATGGTGAAATAAAAGAAGTTACTGGAAAAGGTAAACAGTTGGATAAGCAGGGTAAGGCAAGACTTTTTGTAGCTTTAGGTAAGGTAGATAAGATGACGGCTAAAAAATTAGTTGATCTTATTATGAGTAAAGCTCCAGTGAAAGCTAAGCTTATTAGTGACGTGCAGGTAATGGATAAGTTCTCTTTTATAACTGTTCCTTTTGGAGCAGCAGAGAGCATAGTAACTAATTTTAGACAAAAAGGTAAAAAACCTCTAGTAAGTCACGCCAAGAAACCTAAAAGGTAACAACTGTATTTTAAGTTATAAAAAATTAGGTTCGTGTTAAAGGGAGAATTGAATGAAGATTTATGCGGGTAATTTATCGTATGAAATTAATGATAAAGAACTACGTGCTACTTTTGCTGAGTTCGGAGAAGTTGAATCAGCAAGAGTTTTAAGAGATAAGCGTAATGGTCGATCAAAAGGAACTGGTTTTGTGGAAATGCCCTCTGACGTAGAAGCGCAGGCAGCAATAGATGCTTTAAACGAAAAAGAATTAAAGGGAAGAGCACTTAGGGTAAATGCGGCTCGTCCAAGCGAAGATAGTGGCGGTAGCAGCCGTGGTAATTTTAAAAGTAGCAGCAGTCGTGGTGGATATGGTGGCGGCGGAAGTAGTAGAGGCGGATACGGCGGTAGCAGCCGAGGTGGAAGTAGTCGCGGCGGCAGTAGTCGCGGTGGAAGTAGTCGCGGTGGAAGTAGTCGCGGTGGTGGTGGTGGAAACCGTGGCGGACAAGGCAGAGGCCGCAGTTACTAGTCATTACTTTAATACTTAAAATTTATTTTATGAATACTTCAAAGTCGCCTTAAAAAACTAATTATTTTTTTTTGCGGCTTTGTTTTTAGTTATCAATCTACTTATAACCTTTTTAAGAGCGATGAGGTGTTAAGATGGCATTTTTAAAAAAAATACTATTAGTTTCACTAATTTGTTTTAGTCTTATGTTTCTTTTGGGTTTTGACGCTGACGCTGAGTTCTCAGCTGAAGTTATTAAACAATTAGATTCACTCATTGATGAGGAAATGGAAGATTTAAATTTACCTGGTGTTGTGGTTGCTGTCTGGGTGCCAGGTGAGGGTGAATATTTTTATAAAAAAGGTGCAGCTAATTTAAAGACGGATTTAGCGCGGGATTTAGATTCACCTTTTAGAATTGCCAGTATTACTAAAACCTTTACTGCTATGGCTGTTTTACAGCTTATTGATGAAGGCAAGCTCAAAAGGTCTGATAAGCTTTCCAGGTTTTTTCCTGATTTTCCCAATGCGGATAAAATTACTATTCGTGACCTCTTAAGGATGCGCAGTGGAATTGCAGATTTTGCCGATGGTGATTTTTTAAAAAAAGCATATGCAAAACCCCTTATGAATTTTACTGCAGCTGATGCCATAGCTTTATCAAAGGATAGAGCCTCTGAGTTTATTGAGCCTGATAGAGAAACAAAATATTGTAATCTTAATTATATTCTTCTTGGTGAAATAGTAAAAGATATTACGGGTAATGATATTGGAGTTCAGATTACTGAAAGCATTCTTAAGCCGCTAGGCATGAAAAATACTATTTATCCAGTCGGTAATGATTTAGGCGGCAAATTACGCGGTTATTCATGGAATAATAATAAGAATAGTTTCGATGATATGACAGTCTTAAACCCAATCTGGGCCG
>Ga0208904_1000767_pt1 | contig 24399 bp, 21 predicted proteins | sample AntAceMetag02UKB_FD_184774 | JGI IMG/M metagenome (GOLD analysis project Ga0208904, IMG submission 184774) | Saline lake microbial communities from Ace Lake, Antarctica - Antarctic Ace Lake Metagenome 02UKB (SPAdes) (version 2) | ecosystem: Environmental > Aquatic > Non-marine Saline and...
AAATAAAAAACAACGGCTCACTATTCGATCTGCTGAAACTAATCGCAGGATCACGCGGCGTAGTCTCAAACGAAACATGCACCTCTCACATGGCCGTCGCCCTCGGGAAAAAGGTTTATTGCGTCGCCGGAAAACTTGGGCACGAGAGAATGCATCCATACCCAAATTACGAAAAGGCAACCTATTTTTACCCGTATGATTTAAAAGAAATAAAGGAAAAAAATTATTGGAGCGGCAATCTGGACAAAATAACCACCGAGGAAGTAATCCACAAGTTATAGACTAAGTGGGTGCCCTAATAAAAAATAATAACTTGCAAAAAGAGCGCATAAGCAAGAAATAAGATCAACCAGTTAATTAAACATCATTTCTTGATGCTACTCAGGTATAAGAATATTTATAAATAGCGTTGAGCGATTAATTACATGGCAGAAGAGACAGGTAAAAAATATTTTATTACAGGTATAACTGGATTCGCGGCCCCTCACCTCGCCAGAATGCTACTGGAAGATGGGCATGAGGTGCACGCGCTAATAAGGGGTAGCAACGGGAGAGAATACGATCTTTTAGATATCCTAAGTGCAAAAGAGGTAGAAGCAATAAATTTTCATTACGGAGACTTAAGGGATAGGATCTCGATAGAGAGAATATTTAAGAATAATAAATTTGATGGGGTGTTCCATTTGGGAGCGCAAAGCCATCCGCCAACGAGCTTTAAAGATCCCGTTGGGACATTCGAAACAAACATTATGGGAACAGCCCATCTAATTGACGCCATACAGAATTATCAACCCGAATGCATCTTCCAGTTTACATCTACCTCAGAGGTTTACGGAGACCAGGGGAAAGAAGTTGGAAAATTAAAGGAAGATATGTCACTCAAGCCCTCAAATCCCTATGGTAATTCAAAAGCTGCAAGCGATCTCGAGGTCCAAGAAAGATGCAAAAATGGTTTTTTGAAGGGATTTGTTACAAGGGCCTTTTCCCATACGGGGCCGAGGAGGGGAAAAAATTTCTCAATCTCATGGGACGCATACCATCTTGCAATGATTAAAAACGGGAAAAACCCAAATCAAGACATAGACCCTCAGAACGAAGCAGATATGCCAGAAAATCCTATGAACGCACTTCCAGTAGGAAATTTGAAAACACAAAGAGTAGTTATAGGCGTTCAAGATTGTGTACGTGCCTATAAATTACTTATGTACAATTTTGACGAATCTATGAACGGGGAGGTCTATAACGTTTGTGGAGAGCCAGAAGAACTTTCAGAAATGGAAAGATTTACAGATGCCCTGATAGGAGCCTCGGGCTTAATGGGAATTGTTAAGGTACCAGACAAAAGAGTTTTCCGTGCGATAGATATACAGACCCAAACAGGAGACACCACAAAGCTTAAGGAAAAGACAGGATGGAGCCAAGAAATTCCCCTAGAAAAAACACTCGCTGACCTATTTAATTATTGGGCGAAGAAAACAGTATAAGAAAAGAATTTTTTCATTACATTCCAAACAAAACTCTATCATGCATGTGAGCCTTGAATATTCCAGGACCCGCTTCGCCCGAACCCTCCAACTTGGTCTCTAATTCCGATCCACCTGGGATTTTGTCAAAGGCACCCCGCTCCTTCATCGCTGCGAAAACCTTATCAAACCCGAGGTCTCCATTCTCCAAGAGGTTCCTTGCTACATTATGCCCATCTGGAATTACGCTAAAGGCAGGAAAATGATCCATTAGACTTTTCGCCTGCGCCCGATATCGTTTTTCTTCTTTCGGGTCCATCCAAGAATCCCCCCCAGCAGAAAGACTCGGCCCAACCCATTTCCTGGCGTGCCTCAAAACACTTTCAATTAAAAAGGTGGATGGCCCCACAATATCATTAGCACCCCCCTTACGAAACCCATGTTTCAAGCAATATTTTTCCACCCCAGTTCCAGGATAAGGGACTAGCGTTGCCGCCCAAGTAACTGTTGGAAGCCCCGTTTTCTCCCTTAGTTCAACATTCAATCTAAGGGTATCCAAATCTGCATCGAGATTCATTTTGGTTTCTTCTGTTGTGGCACCGTAGGGTAGGGCAAGCATCTGATATGTTCTAACGTTAATCCCAGACTCACTCAAACGGCCCATAACATCGAACATTAATTGTTCAGGAGTATTTCTGTTCAATACCTCTCGCCTCATCGTTTCACTTCCAGTCTCAATTGCCATAGATAGCCCCCCGCACCCGCCACGTTTTAATAGCTCAACACGCCTTTCCCCGATATCCGTCTTCGGGTTTACTAGCTCAAATCGCATATTGGCGTGAAAAGGAAGTCGAGCATCATATCGTCCAACAAACTCATCCAGCCAGTCAGCATCACAACCGAAAATATCATCCTGCCAAAACAGCCCTCTTGTTGAGGGAGAAATCTGCAGTAAAGATTCTATTTCCTCGATCACATCCGCAACGGGTCTTTGTCTCACGGGCCAAAATCTATCTGAGTCCAAAGTCGTCGTTATGTGTTTAGCTTGCTCCTTAGTAATGCCATCAACGCCATCCACAACATGGCTACCATAACAATGAGCACAACGAAAACGACAACCAGTCCCAGTTGTACTATTTTTCATTGGGTTTCCATCATGTCCGGGGTTGTCCCTATAGAAATCGGCCCTATCTGAACGCGGAAAGCCTTCCTCCTTCTCTAAGTAAACAATTCCCTCCTCGGCAGTTCCATTTAAGATTCTTCTTAGTGCATTAAAACCCGGCCCCACAACAACAAAGTCTGCATAGCCCAAACACCCGCCCGGGAAGTAAGTTGGATGGGGTCCTCCCACAATTGTTGTTAAGTCACCGCCAGATCGCGCCTTCGCCTCCCTGAGGAAGGTCCCAAAGCTCTCGTGATTCCCAGTATAAAGCGTGGCCCCAAGAGCATCAGGCTTAAATTCATCCATAGCTCTCCAAAGTTCGAGATAGTCAGGCCCCTTAGATAAAACTATTTTAGGCACCCAGCCCTCCTGCCTAGCAATATCAGAAAGATAAAAGGATGCCAGAGGGTCTAGGACCGAATCTTCACCAGCTAGGAGTAGCCTCTTTTCCGCGGCAGAAGTCTTGCGTCCCATAACAAAATGAAAATTTTATCATTTTTAATGTTATGTGTGATATAGTCCAAGGGAGTATAGCCTTAACTCATGGTAAAATTTAAAAAGAGTTTTTAGCTATAAACATCAATGCGGACACCAAGACAATTATATAAAATGAGCCCCATTCGTTTTAAGTAGGAGGTCGTTCCTACTTCACGAGGGGTATAAATAAAAAAATGTATAAAAAATTATTAAAAACAATAACGAATTTAGGATCCCCAAAAGTTCTGGTCGTTGGCGACTTCATGCTAGACGTATACACCTATGGCGACGCCCTAAGAATAAGCCCCGAAGCACCCGTGCCAATACTGAAGATCAATAAAACTGAATATAATTGTGGCGGAGCGGGCTCTGTGGTGACCAATCTAGCAACGTTAGGCGCAAATCCTATATGCTTAGGCCTCGTCGGCGAAGATCGTAACGCGGAAATTCTCAAAAAGCTACTTAAAAAAGCTGGTGCCGATATTACCGGACTGGTTGTTGCGAACGACAGACCAACAATTACAAAGCAAAGACTGATAGGGGTCGCACAACACCGGCACCACCAACAGCTTTTCAGGATGGATCATGAATCAGCCGAGCCACTGCCGGAGGATCAAAGCAGGGATTTTCTCCAACTTTATAGTCAAAAATTAGAACAGGCCGACATTGTTTGCATACAGGATCACGACAAGGGTCTTCTAAGGCCGCTTTGCAAGAGGATGATAGCCATGGCAACCGAGGCAGGTAAAAAAATAATAATTGACCCATATCCGATAAGTGATTATTCCATATATTCTGGAGCCACGGTGATTACACCGAATAGACAAGAAACATCCTTGGCAGCGGGGTTTGAAGTTAATAATACAGAAACAGCAAGCATGGCGACAAAAAAGATTATCGATGAGCTTGGAGTCGAAGCGGTAATTACTACATTAGACAAAGACGGTTTATTTTTTAGAACAAAGGACATCGCGGAGAGTATACCAGCAAAAGTACGAGAGGTATATGATGTCACCAGCGCAGGGGATGTGGTCTTGGCAATCATTACAGCAGTTCTCGGCAGCGGTGGGGATTATGAGACCGCAGCGCAACTGGCCAACATAGCTGGTGGGCTAGAGGTGGAAAAATTCGGGGCGATTCCAATATCAGCAGAAGAAATCATCAATGAAATATCTAATCAAAGTCAGATAGAGAGCGGGAAGATCCACCAAGTCGATTCACTGATACAAAAATACGATTGGCACCACAAACAAAACAAAACAATAGTTTTTACAAATGGATGCTTTGATGTGCTGCACAGAGGGCATGTAGAGCTCCTCAAGTTTTGCAAATCATACGGGGACATTTTGGTGATTGGATTGAACAGCGACAATTCTGTAAGAAAAATTAAAGGACCGAGTAGGCCAATTAATAATCAAGACGACAGGGCAGCCGTTTTGTCCGCGATGGGAATAGTGGATTATATTATAATATTCGATGAACCGGACCCATTGGTGTTAATAAAAAAAATAACCCCAGATATCCTCATAAAGGGTCAAGATTGGGCAGACAAAAAGGTTATCGGAGCAGATGTTGTAGAGGAGGGTGGCGGGAAGGTTATATTCGCTCCGCTGATTGAAGGTAAAAGCTCGACAGATACAATCCAAAAAATGAAAACGCTCGCGGAAAATGAGCTTGCCCGGCTGCAGGTTAAGCGAAACAACAATGAATTATAATAAAAACTGGCCCTGAGCCTCTCTAATCAACCCAACCCAATAATCATTAGTCAACTTCTTCTCAAGATCTTTGCCAAACATCTTAGAATACTTTTTATGCCACTTTCTCAAATTCTTCTCATTGATTTCAGAAACATCGTCGATGATCACAACAGGATATTCTTTGTGAAGATCGTCGATATCGGTATGCATTCTCTCAACAATCGGTATCTGCCCGAGAAGCAAAGACTCCCAGGTTCTGTAGGCGTCAAGCCCATTACCGGCGGGAGAAAAATTAAAGACAAACTTTTTTTGGAGCTCCCACATTTTCGTTCTCGGCATCTTGGTTTTCTGGAAGTGCATAAAGCTTTCATCTCGCATTAGTTCGTGCAGTTGCTTTCTCCTCGGACTTGTATAATTCAGGTGGAAGTTGGCAAAAACTTCAAACTGTTTCTCGGGTGTAGATCCCGCGACTTTTTTGAGCCGGGACTCCTGCTTTGCTGCGGACATTTTCTTCTCGCCGAAGTATTCTCTAAAAATCAATGTCCCAAAGTCTATCCCGGCAGGAAGTACGCTAATTTTTTTGTGCTTGACATTGTTGTGCTGGGAGAACCAGTGCAAAAGGTATTTGTTATCGGCGATGTCGGCAAAGCCTTTGGTCGACCAATCTGAGGCCGCAGTCACCAGCACGAATGGGGCCCCAATTTTTGGGAGTATCTTGTCCCGGAAATATCCCAACTCGTCAGTTTTAACAAAAATAGAGTTATTTTTCTTGAGCTTCCGATTAATATCACGATAGCTTAAAAATCTAAACAAATAGCTGAAGGTCAATATCTTCGCTATAAAATGCGTCGGAGTAGGATACGGAAGGGGGTAGGTGATAGGGCAAGCGCCGCAACTTGCCGCAAGACTAATCGTCCAGATATATTCAGAACGAGAGCGGGCCCTTCTTTCAGTCTTGCTAGTAGTGAGAATGTAAGCGAGAAGCTTCAATGAATCTACATGCATCCTCAAGAGGTTCCAAATTTTCTTTAAAATATTCATTTTCTTACCCTCATAGCCTGTATCTCATCCCGTTTGTCTTTAATGAACTTTTCGGTCATGGCGTCAGTCCTCGAGACCGCCGCGGAGCTTCCATTCGGACCCTTGTAGTACGAGGCGCCCTGGGCGAATCGCGGCCTGTTAAAGTACAGCCCCTCGTGTTCATGGGAATACCCATCAAATTTTGTAGAAGGTACGGCTGTGTCATAAAACTTACTCCCAGGATACGGTGTCAGTATGCTAATATCAAAATCATCCGGCTTGGCCGCCTTGACCCAGTCTATAGTTTGCTGGACGTCATCAGGAGTCTCTCCGGGATGACCAATTATCAGAAAAGCCTCATAATCTATTCCCAACTTCCCAATAATTTCTCTTGCCTCATAGTTCTGGGCCACAGTGGTTCCCTTGTTGTCAGTCGTAAGTATTCTATCAGAGCCAGACTCAACGCCCGTGCAGAGTTTTACAAATCCCGCACGCTTAAGCCAGCCAATGCTCTCAGGGCGTCTTGCAACAAGATCGCTTCTCACAAAACTTCTATGCTGATACGGCCGCTTGGCAAGCGCGTCACACAACGCCTTCAATCTTGCTGGGTTCGCGTTTACTTCGTCATCATACCACATAAAGCTCTTATATCCATATCGAGCGCTCAACGCGTCCAATTCTTCGAGAACCCTGCCGGGAGAATGCGTACGAACCGTACGGTACATATCGACATCTCGGCCGGAGCAAAAACCGCAAACAAACGGGCACCCCCTCTGCGTTTGAACGCTCGTCGTTGGTTTCCCAGCCATTTCATAGTGATAAGATTCCAAATCTATCATCTCCCTGTCGGGGATAGGAGTTTGGTCTATATCCCTTATTAGATCCGCCTTCTGCCACCCTGGATCAAACATTCTCGTAGTTTCCTCCCCCTCTCCAGCAAAGATTGTATCAAAAACTCCGAGGTCTCCGATGTTCGGATCATCTGGCCCCTTCTTCCACAGAGGATATAGTGCACTTGCATGTGGGCCACCAAGAATAGTCCTCGCGTTGGGACGAACATCCTTTAGACGCCCGAGGAGGCCCATAGTCTGTGGCATTTGTGGAGACGTGGAACTAAAGCCATAATAGTCATACTCCCCGATGTCTCGGATCCCCTCAGGGTCTCTACCGGCAAAGTCGTGAATATCAACATCGTGACCCTCTTCCGAAAGTGCGGTCCCCACCCGGACGAGGCCTATATTCGGGAAAACTCGTTGGTCCGTCAGAAACGGGCTAGGGGGGTTAATTAGCGCTATTCTTTTCATAACATTTATTCCTCATTATTTTTTAATAGAGATAGTTTTTAAGTTTTCTCGTGGCCAGAAGAGAGCCCCACCGCTGCAGCAAGTAACCCCCAAATCCCATAGAGAACCCTGCCAAGAATTCCTTATATACTTTCCTTCTCGCTCACCCAGAATTTTTACATTTACCCAATTATCAGACGCAATCTTTTTAAGCAGAGTGCAAGTGTTATAATACAGATGGATACCGAAAAGATCAAAATAAAGATGAAAAAGATTCTGCCAAAGAAAATTTATTTAATCGGATTGAGGCTCTGGAGGACATTGGCCCCAATAATTTATAGAAGCAACCTGAAAAAATTGAGGAAATTTGACAGGCCATTTTACAAAAAAGTAAATGTGAAGGGCAAAGAGTTCTATCTCCTGATAGATCCGAAGAACGGGCTTTTTGACAAAACCATTTATTTGTCTGATGCCTATGAAGAAGAAACTACGAATCTTATATTGTCTAAGATAAATAAGGATGACGTGTTTTTGGATATCGGATCTAATATAGGATATTTTTCCAACCTCTTGCCGCAATACTGTAAAAAAGTGATTGCATTCGAGCCAATAAAGAGAGCCTACTCGCAGAACAAAAAGTCCATAGAGAAAAATGGATATAAAAATATCGAACTGCATAACGTTGCCTGCGGGAGAGCTAGCGGAAAAGGGACGATCAATATCAACAATAAGAACCTAGGAGGATCTTCCCTGATCAAAGAAAAGTTAATTGAGGATGGGAGGAGGTTGGGAGAGACCGAGAGTGTTGAGATAATAGGTATCGACAACTTTTTGAAAAACAAGAAACTAAAAATAGGATTTGTAAAAATAGACACAGAAGGGTTCGAGTGGGAGGTCCTTCAGGGCATGGAAGAACTATTAAAAAGAGATAAGCCCAAAATGGTTGTTGAATTCTTGCCGACTCTGCACAATAAAATAAACCCAGAAATACCAAAAAGGATGATTAGATTCTTGGAGAATATCGGGTATAAAATATATGACATGAAGGCAAGAAGAAATATCGATTCAAATATGAAGTTTAATGAAGATTGCGACCTATACTGTGTCATTAAATAACTTTTCAATTGTGTAGCAACTGGCAAAATTGTGTGACTGGCACATCCGCACAAAACATCACGAGCTCCTAAATCTTTAAAAACATATTCTGCTCATCTACAATATGTTCAACGAAATAGTCGGTGCCCTAAAAAGAAACCTACCAAGACCAATCTACAATCTAATTAAATTACCATACTCAATAATAGTCACTAATCCAAGATACGCGTTTGGTCCGATGGGATTTTGGCAAAAAACCAAGCTAGATCTATACGAACTAATAGGGAGAAAGCCGAAGTTGATAAAATATGGTAACTTCAAGTTCTACTCTCCGGGCTGGAAGATGCTGCTAGAGAAGAACGGGTACTACCAGCTTAAGAATCTAAAAAGCATTCTAGACCTCGGGGGATATATGGGAGATAGCGCGATAGAGCTTGCGGGATACGGAAACAAAGAAATCCACGCATTCGAGCCAGAAAAGGAAAAGTTCAATTGGCTAGAAAAAAACATCGCGCTAAACAAATTAAGCCCAAAAATAAAAGCGCACAACTACGCAGTTATAAACGGGCCCCAGAAAAGTTTTGAGATTAAAAAGAACGGAAGCTTCTGCGGAGCATCATCATTCGACGACGACCCAACCCTAAGCGAAACAGAGACGGTAAAGTGCATAAGCATAAAGGATGTAATGAAGATGGGGGACTTCGATGGATTCAAGTGCGACATAGAGGGCGGAGAGTTCTCGCTGGCAGACTATTTTGTGGACAACCCGGAAGACTTCAAGTTCAAAAAGGGAGTCATCGAGTGGCACTTCATCAAAGAAGATCTATCGAGAAAAAATAGCATAATAAGGTTCATCAAGTTCCTAAAAGAGGGGGGTTACAAGTTCTACTTCTATCCGCAGAACAAGCCCAGGCAGGCCACAAGCGCCAACACAGAACTGCATAGGATGTTCGACAACCCAAAATACCCGTACACGAACATGTTCTATTTCTGGAAGCCCTGAGCCTCTCTAATCAACCCAACCCAATAATCATTAGTCAACTTCTTCTCAAGATCTTTGCCAAACATCTTAGAATACTTTCGATACCACTTTCTCAAACTCTTCTCATTTATCTCAGAGACATCATCAATCAAAACAATCGGAAACTGCCGATACAAATCATCCAACGCGGTCCCGGTCCGTTCAATTATCGGAATCTGCCAAAGGGCTAGCGCCTCCCAGGTTCGAACACAATCAAGCCCGTTGCCGACGGGAGAAAAATTAAACGCATATTTTTTCTGCATCTTCCACATCTCACCACGAGGCATCAAGCGCTTCTGGAAGTGCATCACGCGGTTGTCCTTAAGGTCCCCATGCAGGTCTCGACGCCTATTGCTCGTAAGATTCAGATGAAAGTTCGTAAAGACTTTTAGTTCTGGCTTGATGCGCACCTTGCGGATTCCCTCTAGAGCAGACTCTTGTTCCGCCGCACTCTTCCGCCCCTCCCCGAAAAATTTCTTATCAATAATCGTATGAAGATCCAACCCAAGAGGTATCCCGCTAACTTTCTCGCTCTTTATATCGTTATTCTGCGCGAACCAGTGAATCAAATACTTGTTCTTCAGGACGGCCTTGAACCTCGACGTTGAATAGTCAGAATCGCCCGTGACCAAAACGAAAGGCTTTCTAATTTTCGGAAGAACTTTCTTGATGAAGGTTCCCATTTCATTTAGGCTGACATAGATGGTATTATTTTTAGAAAGCTTGGCGTTTATATTTCCATAACTCAGCCGAACAAATAGCGGAGTAAGTAAGAACAGGTTCCCCCAGAAAGTATCAGTTACCTCTCGCCTTACAGGAAAATAAACTGGCCAGGCGCCACAAGATGTGGCGATAGCCCGGTTCCATAAAAACTTAGATTTGGATCCCGCAACTTTGTATGCCCTAGGAGTAAAGAGGCTATACCGAAGAACCTTGAGGTTTCTGTAGACCTTGCCCGCGGCTTTTTTGAAAATTCCCATCTGATAATCTGCATTAACATCTTTATATTTATTTCCCAAAACTAATTTAAACTCATCATCCATCAATAATTAATGAGCAAAGAGATACGACTAAGAGGCGAATTCCACTGGAAGTTAAAAGATTATTTTTTAACAGAACTATTGCTGAAGAGCCACAAGATAAAAAGGGTAGAAAACGATCCAGACCTAACAATCGGGGTCGTCGAGCCAGTACCTCTGACGGAGCAATTTATGAAGTCCCCGAAGAGCATTCTTGTTGCCGGAGAGAACTTATTCTATAGGGCGAACCTTTTCAAGACGCTGGAATATCTGACCAAAAAGACGAAGATAAGGTTCGACATATTGAACAAGGTTCTACCCAGAAAGATGCTCGACATGAAACTAGGCCTCATAAGAAAGCAGTACAGCAAGTATGTCCTCGACTTGGCCAAGAAGTCACAGAGCGGAAAATTCGCGATAGTTTGCAACGACATCAAGGGGCGAAACATATTGAATCTACCATTCTTTTTACAGGTAAAACAAATTCTAAACAGAATAAAGGAGCTCCCGGAACCAAAAAAAATTAAAGCCTCGAGCAAGAAGAAGTTCTGCTGCATTATAATTTCGAACGAATCAGCATTCGACAGAATAAATTTCTTCAAGGAGTTGTCAAAATACAAAAAAGTAGATTGCTTTGGAAGAACCTCGCTAACGAACTCCGACAACAATCTGCTCCCAAAATGCTGGTCCGACAACCCGAAGTTTCTCTCGCAATACAAGTTCGTTATCAGCTTCGAGAACTCCTTCGAAAATGAGTATATCACAGAAAAACTTGTGAACACGATGCTGGGGAAGTCAGTGCCAATCTACAAAGGGGCGCCAAACGTGTCCGAGTATTTTAGTACGGAATCTTTCATCAACTTTGACGATTATGGGAGAAGCTACAGAAAGATGATCAAGAAAATAATCGAGTTGGACAAGGATGACAAAAAATACGAAGAGTTTCTAAAAAAACCCTGGCTACTGGAGAAGAACGAGAAAAAAATAAGCGGAAAAATAAAAGAGTTGGAGGCCTTTGCCGAAAGCATCGTCAACGAATAAAAATGAAAAAGTTTCTAGAAAAAATCTTGCCAAAAAAAATATACTCGTCCCTAGTCCGATTTAGCAAGATACCACTGTCGATGAAAGCTGCAAGCGGCGCCAGACATTCCAAAAAATTAAAGTCCAAGAAGAAAATTCTAATTATCAAAAGCGACGCAATCGGAGACTACGTGATGTTTCGCAATTTTATAAAAGAAATAAAGCAAAGCAAGAAATACAGGGGGTACGAGATCCACCTACTGGGGAACATCATCTGGAAAAATCTATTCGAGAATCTTGACAAGAACTATGTGGACAAACCACACTTCATAAATCGAAAAGAACTCTATAGCAGGAAAACAATCGGACCCCTTCTCGAGAGTCTGAACAGAGAGGCTTTCGAGTTGGTACTTCATCCGGTCAGCCATAGAGAGTTCGCAATAGATTATATCATAAAAAAAATAAGCTCTCCGAACAAGATTTCTTACTCTGGCACAAGTATGAACCAGGGCGCCCTAGAGAAGTCCTTCACAGACAAATACTACACAAAACTAATCAAGACAAAATCAAAATTCGAGTTCGACAGAAACAGAGAATTTTTCGAGGCTGTCATCGGCGAGAAGATCAATCTTCCAAATCCAAGAATAGACCTCAAGTCAAAGCAAGGAAATTATTTCGTTGTGAATCCAGGAGCCAGCGTCAAGTTCAGGCAATGGAAGCCAGAAAACTTTGCGAAAGTTGCCGATCATCTTATCAAAAAATATAAGTCAAAGATCTATATTGTAGGATCAAAAGCGGAACTCGCTCTCGACGAGAAAGTAAAATTCTTGACAAAAAACAAGAACAAAGTGGAAATAAAAAACAACGGCTCACTATTCGATCTGCTGAAACTAATCGCAGGATCACGCGGCGTAGTCTCAAACGAAACATGCACCTCTCACATGGCCGTCGCCCTCGGGAAAAAGGTTTATTGCGTCGCGTCGGGCATCGGCTGGGGATCGACATACCCATATCCACACTATAAGAACGCAATCTATTTTTACCCAGTCTCGCTAGATAAAACAAATCCAAACAAGAAAATTCTTGATGTCAACGAAACAAGCGCAGCAGCAGCTTTGAAGGAAATAAAGTTTTAATTCTCAAATAAGTAGTCCAGGCTACCGAATCCTTCAGATCCACCATCAAAGGTGTTATAGAATTCTTCGAACACAGGAGTACTCGAAGGGTACCCGGTTTTCCAGATTTTTATCGGCCCCCTGAACCCTTGGTAATAAACAAACTCTCCAAGGTTGGGGTTTTGGGCTTTTATCGAGGCGACAACCGGGTCGTGTTCTTCATGAACAAGCTCGAGATAATCGTAATCGCCGAATGCGTTATTCATAAGATAGATCCTCGCAAACAAACTCTTCTGTGTCATAGGAGATAGGTAGGCAGCTGCCCCCATGGGGTCGATCCTAGCGCCCGAGGCCCCCTGAATAATTCCAGGGAAGATATAGGCAACGGCATCAACCCCGGATTTATAGTCCAATATTTCTCCGTTAATATAAGCGTACCTAAGAGGGATCTGGAATTGTTGCCCATTAAGATAATAGACCGCCCGAGGCTGTTCTATCGCGCCATCTTTGAGCTTATATAAGATTCCAATAACGAATGACTTCGCCGAGGATACCCCATCCCCATCAAAGCTAGGGCCAGGAAGGAAGATGTCGGTCTTTCCGTCACCGTCAGAATCATACATAATATCCTTGTCAACAACCCCCTGGATACCATAGACAAAGGCCTTAGAGTCGGCGGTCTCGACGATCTTAGACGGGTCATAGGTTGCTGCCGGGATAGAACTAAATCGGTCCCAGTCGTTGTCGCTTCCAATCTTAGAGTAGGCAGGATACTTGCCGAGATCTGTCTGGTCAATAAGTAAGTGCGTGATGTTCATGCTCTTGAAGTATGCATATGCGGTATCCGGATTCGGCGTGGTCAGCACATATCTTCCGATCTTATGATTACCATCTTCTGCGCCCTGGAAGTGTCCACCATCGGCCACGGTAGCCCTCTCGCCAAGAGACTGAACCCAGTAGCCATAATCCCACCAGTGAGAAAAAACGGCGTCCTCCGGGGTATTATTTCGGATCCAAGACATGGCGCCCTGCCAGTGAACATTAGCCGAGGGCCCGGTTGATTCGGCGGTGTTTACGATAGGGCCATAAGAAGAAAAGACAGCGATGAAGGAAACAACAACGGCCAGTATAAACAATACGATGGAAATCGTCTTCAGGATTTCTTCTCGGGACTCTTTCCAGCTGAAAAACAATTGCACAACAAGATACGCAGCAATAAAACAAAAGAACGGGGTTATCGCAAAGAAAACTCTGGCAGCCGCACGACCGGCAACAATCGCATAGAAGACAAGGGCGAAGATCACGGAGTCACGAGCATTCCACTCGAAAGATTCATGGAAGTATAAGTAGAAGAAATAAACCCAGAACGCAAGAAGTGCAACGACGTAGAGCGCCTGGCTAATGAAATTGCTACCATTAAGGATGCTAGTCTCCGAGTACTTTGAGAAAACAATGCCGAATATCATGAAAACGTAAAGAGCCCCAAAGATAATCGATCTCTTCCGGCTCTTTATTTTTTTAGCAAGATAAATTCCGAAAAGGAACGATCCGAATAAGAATAGCCAGAAGATTTGAGGGCCAATGTTACCAATCCAGTTCTGCAAGAACGGCTGAGCATTTTCCGCAACGGTAGTTCCGAAACGACCAGCACCAAAAGGCCGAATCAAGCGACCTATCATTGTCACAGCAAGCGAGAAGGGATTTTTCCCGACGAAGAAAAGGCCAATAAATCCTAAAATAATTGTACCGATCAAACTGTAGATTAGGCGGAACTGCTTCTTCGCCCAGGGCGTTTTCGCGGAGATGATAACGAAGTCAACGATAATAAACACAAGGATAGCGAGGGACGCGATATTAGTATCGCTAAGGAATAGATTCCAGATGTTGCCAGCCGTACGGCTAAACAACGGAGCGAGAAGTATAGAGAAAACAATCCAGGCAAGATAAAAGACGATACCTTTAATCGAAAAACTACGCATCTCATCAGGATGCCTAGCCCTGAAGATCCAGACCAAGAAAAAGCTAAGCGGTACAATTATGAAAAGGAAAAACGTAACACCAGACCAAGAAGCATAACTTAACAGAGTAGCAAGCGCGACAACAACACCCAATATCGCAGAAGTCCAAATTTTTGTCTTCTTTTTCTCCAGGTAAATCAGCGCAATAGAATAAATAAGAATAGCAATGAAGAAGGCGACCATGCCGATAGACTCATGGTCAGAGAACCCCGCCATAGTTCGGTAGATATAAGCAGGGTTAAACGCCAAAAAGATGGAGGCCAAGAGGGCTATGGATTTTTTCCGAGACAAAACGTAGACCATGAAGAAAAACAAGATCAACCCGATGCCGTAGAAAATAACAGGAGAAATAACGTCTATATATCGTAGGTCCGAGCCCGAGTCAAAAATGGAGGAGATACGATACATAGAAACAACCACACTGGGCATAATTTCGGAGTGCCATCCAGTACCCCGTACAGGATTATATCTCAATGCATCAAACTCGGGAAGCGAGCCATCATTCTCGACAATCGTTTCAGCGACCCTCAGAAAGTAAAACGGATCAAGAGCAATCGGTATATATTCCCCACTCGTCGAATCTTTCAGCAACGGGAGATTTGAGGTCCGAATAGACGCGCTCCACAAAAGCACTACCAAAAGCACTATCGCGACAAAAGTCCACTGTACTTTCTTGTTCCCGAGAAAGCTCATAACATCCTTCCGATTCATCAAATCATATGCTCAAGTTGCTTTAAAAGTTTGCCGCAGGCAAGAAATCCCCTTAGTTTAGTGGGGGGATGAATTGTTGCGACTTGCCGGCAAACTTTGTCGTCGACAAATATTTATTCTATAAAGTATTAAAGAAAGTAGGAAGTTGGTCCTACCTCCTTAAACACAGACGTAGTTGAAACTTTCTGAAACTAAATAAACTTATCGGAGGAAAAATTATGAAATTTGAAACACGTAGCTACGCCCATGCCGTCGGGGAATTCAATTATCACATTCAGTTGACAACCGCTTACCGTCGACAAATATTCTCGAAAGAAAAAGTTTTAGAGCTGACCAGAGCTTACCTCGTCGAGAAACTTAGAAAAATCAATGTCGAATTGGTTTGTCTCGAGTTTGGTCCCGACCACGTTCACCTTTTTGTAACAAATTGCAAAAATCATGCTCCTTGTCAGATCGTTCAGTTTTTGAAGGGTTTCTCTTCTAGAATGATGCGGAAGAATCACGCGAAATTGTTTTCTGAGTTTTTGTGGGGTGAGAAATTTTGGAGTGAAGGTTATTTCGCGCGGAGTATCGGGTGCGTCACGACGGAGAGAGTCAGATATTACATCGAAGAATCGCAGGGCAAGCATTGGGACTAGTCACGCTCCGGACTTTAGTCCGGGGTAGTTGACAAATAGAACTTAAAGAGCTTTGATAATGATAAGATGAAAGGCGAACCAAAAACACTTAGAACAATCGATGAATCAGGAGGCGTGGTAAGAGCTACTTATGGAAACTTGGTCTGTCAAGTGGGTGGAGTATTTAGCGCTCCAATTTTAGGAATTGGTAAATTAATCACTCCCGAAGAATATCACGCTGCGTTAACACGAGCAAGACGTTGTGGTGTCGGTTTTGATTCTTGGAGAGAAACATCTGCTGGAAGAGAGGATTGGTATGTTCAATCACCAGGAATGCGCCTTCCTTTGCGTGAGTTTTCAGGAGAAATTAGAGCCACTACGGCAGACGTAGCAAGACACAGATTGACAGAGGTGATCCGATCTTCACAAAGACAATTAGAATTCCTTTCAGAAATTGAAGGCACATTAAAACCTTCAGTGAATGCAACCTATACAGAAATGTTTGATTTAGATGGGCTAGTGATTATGGCTCTTAGAACTAACACGATTCTCGCAAGTCTAGAAATTGATCACGAAAGAGCGAGGATCGAGAAAATAATGCTATCTATGGATAGTGGCGAGGTTTTCTATAGTGCGGAATTAAATCAAAGATGTTTAGTTAGGTGGGTATATTTTAAGGGAAGAAAGAGTTCGTCCCGTCCTCAATTTTCATTTAATGAGTTTAATTATATGGGAAGACCAAAAACTATTAGCTTAGAAACTAAGCTAGAATATTCTCCTGCAGCGGCAGAAGGGACGACGGATTGAAGTGACATTGGAAAACGCAAGAAGGCAACTCCCGGGAAGAGAGTTGGTGGGATTAGCTTCTATAATTTCTTTTATGAGCTTTTCTTCTACTCGAACTTACTCGTCCACAGTAAGGTTTAAAAGTGTAATTTTTGTTCATGTTCCATGAGCACAGTAAGGATCAAGCTGCAAAGTGTAGAGATCGATAAATTGAACGCTGTTATCGATCGGATAAAAGAAATTGCTAGCAACGCTGGCATTCCGATTTCTGGCCCGATCCCACTTCCGACGAAAAGATTGAAGGTTGCTACTCGAAAATCTCCGTGTGGTGATGGTACTGCTACTTTTGATCGGTTCGAGATGAGAATTCATAAGCGAATTGTTGATTTGCCGGCGAATGATAAAGTTCTTCACAGTATTATGAGAATTTCTATTCCGAGAACTGTTAAGATTAAGATCGAAATGGTAGATTGACGAAACCTAAGGTTTCCTACAAGTAGCTTCCTCTGATGGCGATTTTTAAAAATCCGTTTTCTATGGAAAACTTATTTTGATAAAGTCGTATTTAATGCAAATTAAAATTCTTCTTATCTCGCGATTTGCATTCTCGAAAGATAGTTGGAATTTTGAATTCGAGAAAGCGAATCGTTCGCCGCCCCCGTCCAGAGGGCACCTGCGCCTAGAATTTTAATTTGCCGACTTGTTCAGCGCTCGTTAATCTTTTAAATGGTCTGAATCTTTGAATATTCATGATAAATAATGTGCCGTTTTATGAGAATGATGGTGATGGGAATCAATGTTTGCAGGTTGCCGCGAGAAGTGTTATAAAATATTTTTTGGGAAAAGACTGCTCCCTGGAGGAATTAGATAAATTAACAAAAAGAAAGGCCGATCTTTGGACCTATACTCCACAAATTGTTTCGGTATTACATGATCTTGGTTTAAGAGTTAAGTATTATTCAAAGGAAGCTCTCGAGTCTTTTTTGGCTGGAGAAAATTATTTTAGAAAGCATTATGGTAAAGACGCTGATAAGATTTTAAAATTCACAGACGTTCCGATAGTTGTTAAATCTATTAAGAATTTGTTAAATTATGGCGTATTCGAAAATAGCAAGATTTCAATTTTTTCAATCGAAAAATATATTGAAGAAGGATGTGTTCCAATTGTTCTGATTGATAACAATAAGATTGTAGGGGGAGATGGCTCTTATCAGGGACACGCAGTTGTTATAACTGGTTTTGATGCAGAATTTATTTATTATCATGATTCTGGTCCACGCAATCCTACTTCTAATAAAAAAGTTGATAAAAATACATTTATTGAGGCCATGGATGCCAATGGTACAGATAATGACTGTGTTATAGTCTTTGGAAAAAGATAATGATTAATCTTAAAAAGCGAAATCTTCTTTGAATATTGACTGCCCATATCGCGTAGTCCTTCCAGTCTCGCTAAAGCGAACGCGATAATAGGTAAAGCCCATATCGCGTAATGGTATCGCACAAGACTGGAACTCTTGGCCCTCACGGGCGTCCAGGTTCGATTCCTGGTGTGGGCGTACTTTTATATATCTTGAATTATTACAGCTTTTATGAAGAAATTTATCCTTGGGTTGTTTTTTATTTTCTTGCTAACTGTAACTTTTGTTTGTGCTGAAAAGGCAGACTATTTGTTTTATGAAGAAGATCTGCAGGATCTTTTGGATGATGAAAATGACGACTGCAACATCGGCTTACCCGGGGCCTATATCGGAATGAGCACAGAATTTAAGATTTGTGAAGAAAGGTCCTATTGTACTTATGGATACACAATTTGTGAAGATGGTGTAAAGGTAGAAAGGCAAGATAGTAAAAATTGTGAAGCATGTGATTACGGATGTTATCAATCTGGTTGCTACGACACTAAGGTAACTTGCGATGATCCTGCCAACTGTGTTCTTGGGGCCGATGAGGTCATCGATTTTGATGAGTATCTTCTTTTTGGTGTAGTCAACATGGTTGATCCGTCATGGGGTCTTTATAGGTTTAATATAAATGGAGGATTCCGAAATGTAGGCGATGATATTGGAAAGAGACAAGAATTTTATAGTTCGCCGGAACTACCATACGATTATTTTATTACATTGACTAAGGTCCGAGATGATCACATTGAATTCTCTATTGAGAGACTTGAAAAGGAGTGCGTTACTGATTCTGATTGCAAAGACAAATCTCTATTGAGTTGCGATGGTGGAAATCTCAGCAATCAAATCACTACATACACTTGTCGAAACGAAGCTTGTAATGTAAAGACTCAGGTGGTTGATAGAACAATTTGTGAATATAAGTGCGAGAATAAATCTTGCGTAAATTGTGACGGTTGTGTTGTTGATAATACATGTTTTTCTCCTGGTCCTATCAATGATACGGCGTTCTGCAGTGAAGCTAAATCTTTGGAAGATATTAAGTTGCCAAAAGAATCTTGCGAAAATGACTATGAATGTTCCCTATCTGAATGCGTTGAAGATTCTTGTAAAGACTATGGTTTTTGGGAAAAGATTGGTATGTGGTTTAGAAACCTATTCTAGGCGTTTAATTTAAAAATCACCTCTTACTATAATTATTGCAGGCCTCCATCGTATAGAGTACGATTCGAAATCGTCCACGGATACAATGGCGAGCTGAAGCCTCCATCGTATAATGGTATTGCACCGGTCTAGAAAACCGGGCCCGAAAGGGCATCCCCGTTCGATTCGGGGTGGGGGCGTTTAGGAATCGAACGGTTCGATACCCTCGCCTATATTTTAAATAGGCTGGGGTAGGCCCTTCGGGGTGGGGGCGTTCGAGGAATTATTATAGATACTCTACTAGACAAATCATTAAAAATACTCTTTTCTTATCTCACTTTGTATGGGGGGAGATAAGGCGAAATTAAACAGGGCAGATTTCGAGAGAGAGAGAATAGATTTCGAGATGCACGTCCTAAAAGTTTAGTTAGTTGTCTTACCTGCACGAGCATGGAAGGCGAAGGGGGTTATGGAAATCCGGCACACTGCGCACATCCAGACAAAGTGAGGAGGACGACATTAACGGAACCCGCTGGATATCGAAGAGGAAAAATAGGATTTAATAATGCTCCAAAAAGAGTTTGTGACGCTTATGGCTCAGAGCCATTGCCCGAGGGTGTTTCGATCCCAGAATTGCCAGAGGACCATGCTGCTCTTTTGGGTTCTCAGGGAAGATATCCATATCATGGGGATGCCGGATGCCCTTATGTTACCGAAGAGGCAAGGCTAATGGCTTTCGAGGAAGGGGTCGAAGCAGGACCGGGAACCAGAATCGCCTTTGTTGATATTTCTGAGATGGTGCGTGGCTCTGACGGTAATCCTGGGGAAGCTGTGAGAGATCTGTGCGATATGCCTCGTTGTGAAAAAGCATTAGGCTTTCAAGTTTATGATCCCAACGGCTACAGAGTAAAGGTTGGAATGCATCCAAACGGAAGAGACACTCAGGTGTGGGTTAGAAATGATCTGGTTAGGCATGGGACTAGTGCTCCTCTTGCGCCCGCTCAGGTCGCGACTGTTTTTGATCTAAAGAGATTCAATGATGATACCTATGATTGTCCTCACGATAAGATTGATGCTGTGTCTGACTGGCTGCGTGGGAATACAAATAACTTGGGATCAAGACCACTGGCTGGGGCGATTGGTCCCGTCAGATTAGGCGGTAGTTTTCGTATCATTGGGCCTGAACTCGTTGGCGAAGGTAGTTGTGCAGATGTTTGGGTTTATGATAAAAGATTGTTCAATTTTGAGGGAGGCCTGGAAAAGCCATTGGGGCAACTTGATGTAATTCCTGAGGGTATTATACCGTGTATGGATCCATATGGTATTTTTGATAGAGCTGTGAATAACATATCTAGAACCAGTCTATCTTCTAGCTCCAGTCTATCAGAAAGATTTAATTTAATGGGAATTTTAAAGCCTGTAGAAGATGATGCTCTAAGAGCCAGGGGCTTGGGGCATGAAATACGTATCGGTGCTGTTTCTTGGAGAGGTTATCACAGCATGTCTGGAAAATTCGGAAAGGACTTCTCAGAAGTAGCCGACTTCAGTGGAGAATAAGAAAACGTAATCTTTTTATTGCTCATTAATCAATATATTATAATGGATAAAGAAAATATCGAATTGGCTGAGGAGCATATCAAGATAGCCGGAGAGTTGGTCGAGAAAGAAGCGATCGATCTCGAGGGTGAAAAACGAGAGCATATGAAGAGAAGTGTTCTTGAGCTTGAGAAAGCCGAGGCTGAATTGGAAGCTGGCGTTGAAGAAAAGGATTAAAAGGTTTGTTTCCTGTATAATCTTATGAGGTTAGCTTTGCTATTTGTGTTAATATTATCTTTAAGTTTAGCTTCTGCTACGGCTGTAATTGAGCACAGGATTGTTGGGGATAAAGTTTTGACTTCGATGCAACTTGATGATGGGGTGAAGGTTATTCGGATTCCGTCTGATGCTAGAACGATTGAAGCTAATGAGGAGTTTGTTTTAGAAAATGATGGGATTTGGAAAGATCTTGAAACTAGCGCTACTTCGATTAGTTTTACCAGCGAATCTTATATTGATTCTGGAAGTGACGCTTCGTTTTTTATCTCGCGGAATCCTCTAGAGATTCCTGCCGAAGTCGTGCTCTTTTTGCCTGATGGTGCTACCCTAGATGAAGACGCCATTGTTTTCCCTGGTGATTATGAACTTTCCACAAACGGTCAGAATATTATTGTAACATGGGATGAGGTTGAGGAAGAGATGCTGGTCGAATATTCCTTGTCTTCTGGCTCTGGTATCTGGTGGTACGCTCTCCTGCTTGTTGCCATCTTAGTCCTGGCTTGGTTCTTTTTTAGAAAGACTCAGTCCAGAAAAAATCTAACGACGAACTTGTTTGGCGATGAAAAAAGAATTGTAAAGTATCTTGCTGGCAAGAAAAAGAAATCGTCTTGGACTAAGTCCATTGTGGATGATTTGGGTATTTCTAAGGTTACTTTGAGTCGGAAGCTTCGAAGCCTCGAGGGTAAAGGTCTGATTAAGAAAGTTCCTCACGGTAATTCGAATTGGGTTTCTTTGGCGAAATAGTTGTTTCATCTTGTTTCACGTGTTAATTATATATACTTTTTACTGTGGTTTGTTATGAAAAGCAAAGCTATGAAAGGAGGTATGAAATGAAAAAGATATTTATGAGTATGGCTGTGATTGGCCTTCTTGTAGTAAGTATGTTTGGCGTAATGGCCGCCGGGGTCGAAGAAGAAATTGAACTGCCCGAGCCGGGAAGGATTGGGTTTTTCGAGAATATGTTTGACCATATAAAGTTAGGATTGACTTTCAATAAAGAGAAGAGGGTTGAGAGAGCTTTGGAGATGGCCGAGAGAAGACTTGCCGAGGCTGAAGTTTTGGCTGAGAATGATCCTGAGGGTGCAGAAAGGGCGCGAGAAAAATACGAGTTCTTTTTAGCTAAGGCTGAGGGTGCTGTCGCCGGAATGGATGAGATTGGATGGAAGCCGGGTCCAGAGTGTAAGTCTAATAATTCTTTGGGCGAAAATCAAACGAACTGTATCGGTGAACCTGGAGAATATCATAAGCTCGTTCGTTCTCAAAATAAGATTGAGGCGCATCGGGAAAAGGTTGAGGCAATGCATTTGAGAGTTCTTGAAAAGTTCGAGAGTAAAAATATAAGTGAGGAAAGGATCGCTAAACTTGAAGAATTATTTGAGAAAAGTAATGCACGACTCGATAAATCCGAGGAAAAGATTCTCCAAAAGAAGGAGAATGCTAGGGTCAGATATAAGGTATTATCCGAAGAAGATGAAGATGAATTGAATGCTGCCCTTAGATCTGTTGAAGACGATGAGGGATTATCTGAGGCTCGAGAAAGGCGAAAGGCTAGGGCTGAAGTGAGAGTTGAGAAGCGTGAAGCTATTAGAGAAATGCAAACCGAAAAGCTTCGGGCTAAGTTGAGTGATTCGAATCTTACTGAAGAGCATAGGGAGCAAATTCAGAAAAGGATTGAAAACTTTGAATTAGGCACTGGCGAATATGCTGAGACTGCAAGAAAAACACAGGGTAGAGATTAGCCCTAAAAATTATTTTTTATTTTTTATTTTAATCTATATTGTTGAGTGCAACTATATTTATTAAGAAGTAATCTCTTCTGGGATGATGGCAAGAGCTGGCGTGCGACTTGATGAGGTTCCGCATTTTTCAAAATCACAGACTGTCAGTTGGAGTTGGCCGATGGACGGTGTTGATTATTGGGAACTTTTCAGGACTAGAAAGGATGATCTCGTAAAACTTCTGGAGAGACGCCTATGTTATTACATTGGAGCATTTGGGATGATGGCCGATGTAAGCCAGAGTTCTCCTCGAACTGATATTACCGATGCTAGAGGTGGTGTTTCTCTTTACCTTAGTGCTGGGGCGGAGTCTATTTCTATCAAAGATATGTCCGGTCGTGGATTTCTGATTGGCGATGAACTTTCCGTTCAAGGCAGGGCCGCCGGCTATTGCATCGGGTCGGATCTCCTAGAGGCCCTTGTGCCCGAAGCCCTTGGCCCAAGAGTTCATCATAATCATAGGAATGGCAGTTGGAGCCTGAGGTATCCTCTCCCGGATGGATTTTATCTTATTCCTGATGGTAAACTTACCCAGGATCTTGCCGGAAGACTTTATGGGTACAAGAATCTAGGCGATCAAGTAGAGGTTGTTGCCGGGGATAGTCGTCAAGAAATTAGAAGCCTTCATGGCTTAGTAACTATTTCGGATGGGATGTGCGAAGCCACTGGATTCTCGCTGGGTCAACTTGCCAATGTATCGTGGCCTGTTGCCAAACTTGCGGCTCTTTGCCGATAGTGATTAATCTAACTTAGCGTTTAGAACCCTGACGTCTGGGCTTAGAAGGTCTACTTTATCGCCTTTGAATCGGACGCCTCGCGCGACCCGTTGTATTAATTCTCGTCGGGCTTTGTCCATATAGAACTCCATGAATTTTTCCGGTTGTTCTTGTTTGAGGATTTTCCAGAAGAGGCCTTGGATGTTTGGATAGGGGAAGCGCGTAATGACGATTGAGTTGCATGTGTCTCCTGCGAAGTCGACTCCCCGTGAACATTTTGTTGTGAATAGAATGTCTTCTTCTTTGTTTGCGAAATCTTCAACGGCGGTGTTTCCTCGGGACTGGAGTTCTCGAAGTCTTTCTTGTGTGATTAGGTTATCGAACTTTAGCTCAGCGTTTTCGGCTTCGGTCGGAAGATCTTTGAACGCGCTGACATGGACTAGCGTCGGTGCTTTTGCATTTGCCATGCAGACGTCCATCATCTTTAGATAGCGGCGTCTTGTTACGGTTCCGTTTTTGAAGTTGGCGTAACTACAGTTCCTTTCTAGACCGGTTCGATAGATATTTATTTTCCCTGGGTTTTCCATTTCAGCTTCGATAGTTTTGAATTCATTGAGCCCGAAGATATCTCTTAATACTTGATCGGAATGGACTGTGCCGGACATCATAACCAAGACGTTGTTTGAGTCGATTAATTCTTTGAGTTTTTGGGCTAGATTGATTGATACGATGTTTACGAAAATTTGTGGTTCGTTTGATCCGCCCCTGTTGAATAATCCTCGCTGCTTACTATCTTGCTCTACTTTGTCGACGGAGATGTACGCTTCGTTGAGTAGGTTCTCGAATGTTCTTGCCGCCTCGACGACGGTGTTGTAGTAGCTTCTCTCCTCGTCTTCCGCGAGGTTCGGATTATCCAGAACTGTTTCGATTAGGCTAAGGATTGGGGACTCGTCTAGCTTTTGAATTTCTGTTAGTGGCGGGTTGAAGATTAGCTCGTTTATTTTATGGATTATCTCTTTTGCTTTCGTTCTTTTTTCCTG
>Ga0208904_1000768_pt1 | contig 24392 bp, 35 predicted proteins | sample AntAceMetag02UKB_FD_184774 | JGI IMG/M metagenome (GOLD analysis project Ga0208904, IMG submission 184774) | Saline lake microbial communities from Ace Lake, Antarctica - Antarctic Ace Lake Metagenome 02UKB (SPAdes) (version 2) | ecosystem: Environmental > Aquatic > Non-marine Saline and...
TTCCTTTTGTGGCCGGCGCTATACTCTTGACAAAACTCCTGCTCAGGGCAAAGGTTCATTCTCTATCACCTCATAGTAGAAATCTATCCAGGCTTTTACCGCCATCGTGCCCTTGGGGATTAACACCCACTTATCATGGCACCACTTGTTGAAGGTTTCTTCGTATTTATCCACTTTATCCTTGTATTCTTCTCTGGTCATCTGTAAATCCGCCCCCCGTACATTATTGTGTGGTCTATAATCGGGATCGGCTCCACGTGGAACCTCTTTCCCTTGAAATGGACTAACGAGAAGCCCTGCTGCCAGTTGGGGTGTTTGATCCAGTCCGGGTTCAGATGGCACAAGCAGAAGTTCTCCCACCAGCCGTAAGTCCCGAATCTGTCCCTCTTGTAGAATACACCCCCTCTATGGGTATGCCCACATATTCCGTTACCCCCGTGTTTCTCGTGTAGCCTCTTGGCTGTATAGCTTGAGTGTACACTTACTAAATTGCCATGTATTACCAGGAAATCATTGTTGACCATCAACCCCTGTTCATACTCGAGGAGCTGTACCCCCAAATCTTTCAACCCCATCAATTCGGCAAAGTCCAGGCACTTCAGGGAGGATAATACTGCGGCGTTATTCCACAAGAAAACCGTCAGCCGGTCCTCGTGATTCCCTTTCCCGTATATCTTCTTGGCATTGGGGAATAACTTGTTGTGCCTGTCAAGCATATACTTTGTGGAGTCTATATCTTTCTGTAGGTTATTTATCCTCAGCGGGTTCTTGTTGAACTTCGACAGCCCGTAAAAGTCGTTCATATCACCGTTATAGAACATGTAGTGTATTTCCCGGTCCTGCAAGAACCTCTCCACCAAAGACAAGCAAACGGCATCATGGTAGGGATTATGTGTATCGTTCAAGATAGCCGCCGTTCTTATCTCGTTGGTTGTATTCAGCGTAAGGGGTATGTTTATTTCTCCCGGCTCCCACCCCGTATTATTAGCCCCAACCTTAACCCCATACACCTGCCTCATTGCCCTGGTAAAAGAAGCAACATTAGGATACCCACACTCATCAGCCAGTGTCGCCCTCTCCCCTGCTAGATATTTCTGTATGATTATCTGGCCCTCGTTGCTATCCTTATCCGGGAGTCGCTTATTCATAAGACCTCCTTGATCTTTTCCTTCAGGTATATTGTCAATGCCTCTATATCGGGTTTTTGTGGTGTGAATGCGCGGCCCATCAGTAAATCAAAATCATCATCACCCAGCCTTGCCATAAACCAGTTGCGGTGTTCCTCCGGATGGGCAGTTAGATACATATGGCACCCCCCGCACAAACCGGCAGCGTTATCCGGGTCCCACCTAACGCTCATCTTCCCTCGACCCCAAAAGTGGGAGCACTGAAGATGCTTCCAGCCGGGGAATACCGTGCCGTTTTCTTTCTCTGTGTCTGGTTTGATTGTCAGGCATCTCTCACAACCCCCAACCCTGGCGATGGCCCGGCGCCGGATATACTCTGAAAACAACTTATCGAGTGGGTCAATCTTCAAGGCATCTCCCCCTTCTCGGGATTTAACTTAATTGTTGCGTCACAGGCAGGGCATATCTGTGGTTCGGGAAAAGCCTCTATACTCCAGAATGGGTTGTTGCATATCATGCAAGTCAGGTGGTATTCCTGATTAGTCCCTGGTTCAAATAGAGAGCAGATTTGATGGGTAGCACGGCCCACTGAACACTCGTTCTTCTTAACTGCTTCTAGTATCTTCCGTACTTTCTCTTGTCTATCCATCACTTACCCTCCTTAATATCATCCAGTAGCTCTTGCTCAAAATCATTAAGTTCCTCTACCGAAATCCTATACCCTACGAGTCTGTAGGAATAAGAATCGTGTACTTCAAGCTCTTTAATTCTACTGAGTATCATCTCTACTGCTTTGGTTGCTTGGGCTTTGGCGATTTCTTTATCGGACTTTGATACATCAACTAGACTCCACGGTGACTCGTTAGATGGGAAAGGTTTGTTCATCGCATCTCTTATCTCTATCTCTGTAAGTAGTAATTCAGTCATTTTTCCTCCAATGGATATGTTAGTTCGTAGCCGAACTTATCCAGAGCATCCTTATCAATGAGACTTTCTATGACATATCCCATTTTGTCAGTTACGCAATAATCAACAGAGAAGTTGTCAGGCAACTCCGCCTCTTTATCTACCAGCATTACACCGAGAGAATCTAGGTCTGATATTATTTCGTCAGCCCTTCTATAATACTTTGCTTTAGCCCATCCATAATCATTGCGCCAACTAAAACCACTCACTACTTGTTGGAATACATCAAGATAATAATGCTCAAAGAGTTTAAATGCTATCTCCTCTCGTACCTCTTCCCTCTTAGCTTTTATGTCCATTAGTTGCCTCCTCAATCTAAATACCCTACTCGCCAAACTTTGTCAGTCTGCGGTTCGATGAAGTAACATCCATTACCAATGATAGCGCAGTTTAGAGCGTGTCCTCTCTTGCCTATCATATCTATCTGGAAGTGCAGGTCGTAGCCATCCTTACGAGCGTCTTCTACCAGATGGATAGCGTAGTCGTCACAGTCACCCTTTACCCAACCGTCATCAGTAATAACATAGTATTTAGTCTCGTTTACCGGATTAATTTCTAGCCATATCTCTAGTTTATGAACACTCTCAAACTCCCTTAACTGGCAGGGATGATTGACAGGCATAAACATAGCAGGGATAACACCCATAGCCATAAAGATTGATAGTATCATTTACTCACCTTAATCCAGGCTAACCAGCACAGGTCATACACATACCAGAATACACTCTTAATCCTGCTCACTTTTACCCCCTCTCAAAAAGTTCCTCATGACATAAATCCCCAGGACAAGCATTCCTATTGAGCCTATAAATTCGACCCACCGGACGATATGGTTAGGCTCATATAGGTGGATGATTCCATACTGAAGGATTTGGGTATTGATAACGATGTAGTAAATTGACATCCAGCAGAACAGTCCCAGGGCCACTACCAGGGGTACCACGGTTCTAGCATTCATTCTTCTTTTCATTGCTTAACCTCCGCATAGTTCTCGTAATGATTCTTCCTCCAGATTAGCTTGATGGCCGGCGCCGGACCTAACTGCCGATTCTTGGCCATCTTGATTTCGAGGATACCAGGCTCAGGGGTGTTGTCATTGTAATACTCATCCCTGTAAAGCAACAAGGCGATGTCGGCATCCTCTTCGAGGCTCCCGCTTTCTCTGAAGTCTGATACCCGGGGCCGCCGGTTATCATCTGCGCGGTGTTCTAATCCCCGGTTAAGCTGACTGCATCCTATCACTGTAATATCTAGCTCCTTGGCTATAGCCTTCATGGTTTTACTAGCACCTGAGACAGCCTGGTGCATATTCTGTGACGTGCGGCACTCCTTGAATAACTGGATATAATCGACTACCATGAAATCAAGCCCGTGATCTTCCTTGATCCTGCGAGCGCAACTTGCTACCTGGGCTGATGTGCTATCCCTGAAATCGTAGAATAAAGGCCGCGCTTCGACCTTCCCTGCCAGTGTCATAATCTCTCCCCACTTGTCCTCGGATATCGTATTGTGCCTTAATTCCCTAACAGTCACATCATACAGCTTGGCTACCTCGCGCTCGAGCAACCCCATCAGGTCCATCTCCAGGGATACAAACAACCCTTTCAACCCTTTACTAACCAGCTTTAACGCTACCTCAAAGACTATCTGCGACTTACCCATCGATGGCCTACCACCAACAATAATCCAGTTCTGTCGGTATAGCCCTGCGGTGATTCTATCCAGATCAACAAACCCCCAGGATGAAGCTAACTTATTGGCCTTCGCTTCGTCAACGTAATCAATCAATCTCTGGGCTGCTTGCTTGGGGGTAACTATCCCGGTGTTCTTTACCGCGCTATCCCGCAAGGTCTTTATTAGGCTAACGGCAGTATCTAAATCGTGTTCTACATTACCGGAATCAAGCTCACTTATTTTCTGTGCTTCCTGCATCAACTGCCTCTGTAAATGAGTCTTGCGGACTATCTCGGCATAATGTTCTGCATCTAGCGAGGTGGGGGTATTGGCTATTAAATGGCTGAGGTAAGCAGCCCCGCCACACTTGTCCAGCACCCCCATGTCGGATAGCTGTTGTGCCACGGTAATCTGGTTTATCTTAATAACAGCACGACACGCCTCATATATCCAGCGTGTTCTTTCTCCGTTGAACTCCTCCGGCAAAAGGTCTATTAGTTCCAGGCAACCACCGTCTATTAAAAGACTACCGATTACCGCTTCTTCTGCTTCGGTGTTATAGGCTGTTTTCATATTAATAATTTCGCACCCACTTCATTCTCCGCACGCATTAAATTTTTAACGGCTACATTATAATATTCCTGTTTTAATTCGATTAGTATCGCTTTGCGATTCAATTTAAGCGCCATAAATGCCTCACTCCCTATACCCCCAAATGGGGACAATACGGTCTCCCCAGGATTAGAATAAAGTTTAATACACCTTTCAATAGTGCCTAATTGCAAAGGGCAAATGTGCTTTTCATCATCAACGCCCCTGGCTCGATAACATTGCAATGTCTCAGTTTCTCGGATTCCTATCCAAATGCCATGCGCCCATTCTATCCATGTCTCGTTGTCTAGTTCTCCATTGCCTACCGGATTAATGGGAATTGCATTATCCCCTGGCTTTTTGAATATTAGTACCTGGTCAATTAACGCGGGCCGGGAATCCGCCGAGTCCCTGCGCAATTGCACAAAAAGCAATGCCTTGCTCTTAACTCGTATGGCTTGCGCTTGTGGGTTCTTTTGAACAAAAGCACGCCCACTAAATATCCACCCTTCTTTCTCATATGCCCTAATAACCTCGCCGGGGAAATCCTTGATTCCTATATATCCATCTTTCTGCGCCAATGCAGGTATATCCGATGTATGGACGCAAGTAAGGCGGCCAGGCTTAGTTACCCTTAACACGCCCTGAATAACAAAAGCGTAATGACGAAAGAACTCTATCCATCCACTACAATTACCTAAATCCCTATCACTGGCAGTATATGTGAACAAGTCGGCAAATGGGGGGGAATAAACAGATAGGTCCACGCTATCTGGATCCAACTCATCCATGCGTTGGCAACTATCCCCTAGCTTGGCAATCCAATTGGATCCAGTTGATTCATCCTCTATATAATCGACAGTTATATTGCTTGATAACCCCAATTCAACCTCCTCATATTTCCTTATTTGTTCTATAAGTTTAGTTCTTAATCTGTGGGCGAGTGCATCCTTGCGCATAACATTGTAATATATCTCTGCCTCCGCCTCCGAGATAATGATAAAAACATTAACGGGTTCTGTTTGCCCATAGCGATATTGCCTTCGAATAGCTTGATAGTATGACTCCCACGAATCGTTAATACCCAAGAAAACCATATTGTGTGCATTCTGAAAATTCATCCCAAACCCTCCAATCTTGGGTTTAGTAATCAATACCGAGAACTTCCCATCTTGGAAATCCTCAAACGACTTTACCTTGTACTCGGGATTATCATTCCCCTTAACCTCAACAGCATCAGGGAATAATCTTGATGCACCATTACTCTCATTGTCTAATCCAGTCCATATTATCCACTGGGCCCCGTCCTCTTTAATAACTGATTTAAGGCAATCCAATCTAGGCAATAGCGAGGATTGTCTAGCTTTAACTCTATCAGTAATCCCATGTAGACCAGTAAAAAATAAATGGTCTCCTCTATATTCAGTTTTTACAAAAATAGGGGTTATCTTTAATTCGGGCAGAATAAAACCATCATCTTCGTATCCTAAATCAGATGGCTTGGTCATAGTCATGGCCCACGAAGATAGCCACTCGAAAAATCGATCTTCAGCATGATGCTTCAATCTCCATTCGGTTCCCCCCTTATTGGTCCCCTTCTTGCGGTATGAGTTAATACCAAAATGGAGAGTGTGTTCTTTATTGGCATTAACGAAGAAAGTGGCCAGCATCACAGGGACGCTACATATTCCCAAAAACTCAGCGTGGTTGCCAATCTCTGTATAATCGTTGGGGGCAGGTGTAGCAGTACAACACAATTTATATGGGATAGATGCACATAATGCCGTTAGCTTCTTACGAGTTTTGCCAGTAATGGCCTTTAGGATACTGGATTCATCTAGCACCACGGCTTTAAATTGACTAAAATCAAACTCATCTACCATTTCATAGTTTGTAATCCATATCCCGTTGTGTGTTATGTCACATTGATGACGTACATACACCACGTCTACCCCTATCTTGCGGGCCTCTCGTACTGTCTGCCTTGCCACGGATAACGGGGCAATTATTAATGTATTCTCATTCATTAACCTCGCCCATTCTAATTGAATAAATGTTTTGCCCAAACCAGTGTCAAGGAATACAGCACACCTACCTTTGTGTATCGCCCACAACACAATGTCTTTTTGCCAGCTAAACAACTGGTCATGCACCCCATCCAACACGCTGATTTTACCAACAGAATCAACTTTTTGATACTTAGTCTGTAAGAAATCTTCGTAGTTAGAATTCACCATCCGTCTGCACCCCTCTTGACCTTCGGTTTGTCTTTTGCGTCCCGTCTATCCCATGAAAGGATAGTAAAATAATGGCTCTTGTAGTGATCCCCCTTGCTGCCTATATAGAGGGAGAGATTTTCAATTCTGTCCATGGTCCCTGTATAGTCAAACTTGGCAAATAGCTTATCGTATTCCCCTTGGGTTAACTTTATGTTGGGGTATTTCGCTATTACCATATACTTTTCCTTTTCCTTTTCCTCTTTACCTACGGGGAGGGCTACCGGAGGGCTACCGGAGGGCTGGGGTAGTACTTCCTTTTTCTCCTTACCATTCAGGAATTTCCACTTACTAGGGTTTTTAATGTCCTGGTGTTCTAAGAAACTCTGGATTACCCCATATGAATGACCATCTGATTCTATTCGCCCGATGTCCTGAGTCTCTATGAGGCTGTTAAGCCAGTCCTCAATATCAGCCCCGGTTATATCTGTATCATAGGGGAATATCTGTGCTTTGATTTGGAGGGGCCGCCATCGGAAGACACCTGTATCATCAGCTAGGTTCCAGAGTCCTATATATAGTAACCGGATATCCCTGGGGAGAGATCCCAAGTTTTCATCTAGCCAGAACTGCGGCTTGATTGTTCTTATTCTTGGCATAATACTACCATACCACCTTTAATGTTTGTTTGGCAAGCCATTAACTATTACCACCACACCCTATAGGATTATGGGGTATCTCACTGACTATCCTGATGGCCACAATATCATACCCCCTGTCCTTTGCTTCGTAAACAGCATCACCCCAGTTACGGGCTGGGAACCTGGCCTTGTCATTGTTCTTTAATGTTACCTCAAATATCATATTGCTCCTTCCTGAGTCCCTGAGCTTACTCCTTGTCCCTATCGTCTGCCCCCAATATCGGCGTTGTAACCATGATGCCATTACAACCACTGGCAGACACCCTCAGCTCAAGCACCAACACTATTCCGTTGTCAAATTACCACCCCATTAGCTCTTTGATTTCTACCAGCTTGCCGTCCGGATCAGCGTTGAAATCGTCAAGCGAGATTTTACAGGTGTGGACTATCCAGCTATCAACAGTCTGGACGCTGGAGAACTTTTGTTTCTCCTGGATATAGGCTTTGATATCAGCTACCTTGGACTCATCGGCTTTTGGCTTCTTGTCTTCCTGCCAGAGTTCCTTGCTATCTTTCTCTCCTTGCTCAATATTTGATGCAGGTGTAGCAGTTTCTTGAGCGGTTGCTTCCTCCGGGGAGGATTCCTCTACCTTTTGGAAGGATTCTATCAAGGCTGAGGCTGCTACCTTGGTCAGTTCCTTGCTGCTCTTGACCCCGAATTTCTGATGGATAAGATCATGGAAACCAGCCTCATCAAGTCCTGATCCCTTGGCATCGATGTGGAGCTTCCTGATTTGAGCATCAGTGGCCAATACAGATGAAGTGGATGCTTTCTTCTCCACCGGACCATCTTTCGGCGCCCGCCTTACTGCGCTTTCCCCATCGTCATCTTCAGGGGCTATTCCTATCATAGCCATTAGCGCGTATCGCCTGGCATAAGTAATAGCTGACCCCATCCCCTGCGGATCGTCCTTGACAGGCTTGACGGGGTAACTCGATACTATTAACTGCCCACTGGTATGCAAGAGTATTGTCTGCAAGATTGTCTCCCCGGGTGCTGGAACTGCTATGGCTTGGACTATCGACAACCCATTTTCACTCAATGGACCACGGCAGACATCCCATACCGAGGCAAGGTCAGCGTACTTTGATTTGAAGAATGGGTTTTCGGCACCCTTTTTAGCAGGCACCATCACTCCCTGTGCCTTGGCTAACGATTCAGCCAGGGCATTGAGTTCACCGGAACTATACATTACTCCCCTCCTTTATCTCCGTATTGATTACTTCAACCGTGCCTATTTCGTTGAGACTTTCTAGTTCACTTTCTACCCCTTCCCTTAATACTATATCATCCTTTACTACCCACTTTATAATAAAAACGTACTCTTTCCCTGCTCCTAGTTCCATGATTTAACTCCTTCTTTTATTTTGTCATCATTGTTATGATTGGATCGCTATTTATCGGCGTATTATTAACTCTCCTTTTTTGATGTTACTCTAAGCCCTTCTTCCTGCCAGGCTTTTATACCAGGGATATCACCACCTGCCCGGATTACTTTCAGGATAGCAACGTCATTGGGCACCTTATATTTATCCGGCACCTCGGCAAAGTCGGTAACCTCGAATCTCCAAGTCTTGGTTATCCCGCTTGTCCCGAGATCGGCGTGGACCTGCTTTGATACGACATCGGGTATTACCACCGGGGCCTCTGCTTGCCCCCCTATGATTTCCCCTGTTTCCTCTAAGACCTTACGGGCTGCCGCATCTGCCTCGCGCTGTAGCCTGACCGCGTCTTCTGCTTCCTGCCGGCGCCGTTCCTGCTCCCGTTTGAAAGCCAATACCTTGTCTTTGGTCACCTTGTTGGCCTGCTCTAACGGTATACTGATGGATTCAAAAACATCCCGGATGCTTTTCTGGTAGTCCTGTAATGGCTTCAGGTATTCCTTGCGTTTCCCATCCAGCGCCTTCTTTAATTCACTCATTATGGTGAGGTCGTTGGTGGCTGATCCGGCATCCCCTATTGTCGCTACTGCACGTTCCTGGGAGTAGATGAGTAGTTTGGTAACCTCGTCACGGAGTTTGATCACTGCCGGGTCTAGGGCAGGCAGGACATTCACAACCGCCCGAGATAACCGTGATTCCTGTCCCGGTATCTCTACAATCTTAATTTCTGCCCCGGCTGCTTCTGGTTCAAGGCGCACTTCTTCTTCTCCGGTTCTCCATGCGTTAGGGTCTGGTGAGGGAACATAATCCCCTTTCTTTATTTGCTTGTCGATCTCATCGAAAATCTCTAGCTGGTCACCCATGCTGCCCTCCTTTTTTATTCCCGGGTTAACAGGATTACTATAATCATTCCCCCTATTACTAACAACGCTTTTAACATCATGCTTATTCCTTCGAGTATATCCATGCTACCTTCCCTTTTTGACTATTCCAACGATATACTCATCCGCATCGTGTCGTATCTCGTTACGCGATAATGGGCCAGTAGTGGGGTAACTGGCTATGACGTGTGAACCATGTCGTAGAGTGAGGTTATGATCGCCTTCCTCTACTCTTAGCCCGCACTTCTCGTGGATTTCTTCTAATATCATGTTCGCTCCTTTTGGGGGGCCGGCTCATGCTCCTTTGTCCAGCCCCCCTTATTATTGCCGCCTCACTACCCCTTTGTTTTCATAGGCTACTCCTCCTCGCTTGCCATGCTGTCATGCCGTTCTTATTATCCCACCTCACCCAGCATTCCGGCAGGTTATTGCAAAAGATGAAGTTGTATTTGGGATCAAGATAGAACTCACTAGCTGGCCCGGTAAGACCACAATGTTGGCAGGTGCGTTGAGGGTCTTTGCGTACTAGCATTTTAATCATTCCCATTTCTCCCCGTTCCAAACTTTATTATACACCTCTTTCATTACAAACGCCAGCCATAACTTTTCTAATGTATCAAAACATTCCTGTGACAACCCCAGTAGAAGCCACCTAAACCACGAACCTAGTAATTCGGGCAGCGATAGTCCCATCATCCTCTGTAGTTGATCTTGCCCTTCAAGTTGCACGCACTCGTCTTTTGTGGAATAGTACCAATCACCCTTCCCATCTACAAGAACTGTCTCTGTCCGCCAGCTTATAGAAAAGCTCATTGGAATACCAGCCCCCAAGTCAGGGGTAGCTGCCAATCTCATCTTTATATACTGCTTACTTGTATCCATCATTCCCCCCTCCTTAGCATTTTCATTACTGATTTGTAGCATCGTACCAACCAAGACTCCGAAACGGCCTGTCGTCCATCCTGTGGCCTCTGGTATGCTTTCCTGATAGCCCATACCCTCTGCTTTGTTATCCCGAATTGCATACCGATATCCCTTAGCGTCATCCGGGGGTTAGCGCAGTATTCTAGTATGGCCTGGTTCCTGTCATCCTTTCTTTTCATATTCACCTCACTATTGACTATAACCATACTAGCACATTGTTGACAGATACGCAAGCCTTTTGTTTACTTTTTATCCTCTGCCTTTATTACTTGCCTGCGCCCCCCGCATACCGGGCAGCTATAGTATGTTTCGTTCCAGGCTGTCTTACATTTCATTGATTGTTTTCCGCTTTCCTGACATTGGGGGCAGTACCAGTACTCTCGTTCTACCTTCTGTGTGTTGCTTTTCATTTCTACCCTCCTTAACTTCCTGCCCCCATCATAACATACTATTTACGGAAAGTCAATACCCCTTTGAGCTATTTTCTGAAAATAGTTTTACAATGCGACTGGCTTTCTTTGCCAATGAGGCGGGCTTTCTTTTACAATGAGACGGAGGGCACAAAAAAAGGAGCGCCCCCGGTTTCCCGAAGGCGCTTTACTGAGGGTCTATATTCTATTTTTTACCAGATGCCGCAGTAGGTCATTACAATCAAGCTGGCAGCAACGGGTATGCCTATCTTGGCGGACAGCTTTGTCATCTCCCACTGTACCTCACTCTGGATGCTTCGCCTTGTGTTGGCGGCAACGCTTCCATTTAGTGCAGTGAGTTTATCACTAATGGCTTTCAAGTCTTGGGTCTTCATTTCATTTAATTCCCGGAATACACTCCCCTGCCTCTCCTCTATTCTGGCAAGCGCAGTGTCGCAGCCTGTGTAGTCCCGTCTTTCTTCATTGTTTTCCGTCATATCAAACCCATCACTTTCAACGGCACAAAAGCCGCCACGTTAATACAAACTACTACTAGCCATTCGTATATATCAAGGTAGGAGAAAGTCCCCAGATTTCTATCCTGTTGCCTCTGATAGTATAGATACCCCAGAGCGACAACAAAGGGGAAAGCTATTGATCCTAATGCACCCCAAACCGTAATTATCCCGACTGCAATATGCCATCGACATCTGAAAGTCATTTCGGACTCTTTGCCCGGCGGAAGTAAAACTGGAGGATGAGCGTCTGGATGGTGATGGTAGCACCCAAGACTATATCCGGGAGGCAGAGATGACCACTACCGGCAAACCCCCACATTGCAAATATCGCAAGCCCAAAGACTAGAGCTAATACATCGTTCCAGCTCTGGGGTTTCATTTGCAACCACACTCATGACAGCATTCGCATAACTTATGGGAGACTTTGTGATACCAATGGAATGCCTTGAATCTGGCTTTGGCAGGCAATCGCCTCGCCATATTCGGGGAGCCCAGATTCTTCAACACTTCAGGTGCCAGGAAATAATGCCCGCAAGTTTCACAAAATACAGCGTAGTCTTCTTTAGCCATTATATTCTCCTCATTATTTTATGCTGCTGCCAAAAGGTAATCATGTTGTTTCTGTATTCCGTTTAGTTGGGTTAATGTATCAGCGACATTCCTGGTCACATTGGCTAGTTCAATCATCATAATCGAAGGGTCAAGTTCTAGCTTAGGGTGTTCAATCCATACCACTATAGCTGAGACATCTATGCCTAAATCCTCATCTATCACAGTGACGGTGGATCCCAACTGCAGGGCATCGAAGTCAAACCCATCATGAGCGGATAAGTCGATACTGTTTATCCGGTAAGAAATAACCGGGGCGCTGTGGTCTGCCAGCAATTCGTTGGCCCACTCCAGCAGGGTAGCAGAGGAAGCAATAGAGAAATTTATGAATGAGCCGATGTAGATTCCCCCCCAGGTAGCCTGTGATGTTGCGTCCTCTACATAATCATTGGTCTGTATTGTGCTAAGTTCGATACGTTTACCAGTAGCGGCATTATAACCATAGGCATAAATGCGGTTGAATAATTGGTTGTAGTCAACCTCGCGCTCGATGTCTATTAAATTCTTGCCATATCTAATCTGCTGCCCCTTGTCCTCTCCGATTGTTACGCTCCATTGTAATAGGCGATTATTGTCAACCTCGATATAACCACCGACCATAGCCTGGAGGGAAAGCAACACCCCGAGGATGGACGAGCTACCGGTGCGGATATTACGAACTAGATTTACATAGGTGGGGGCTATTGTTCCTTTGGTAATGGCAGGGGTTTGCATCGTATAAGCAAGGAGGTCGTCAATTATTTCGTCTATTGTGTCAAAGGTTGAATACTTAAAGACGGTTTCAGTTGTTGCCCCTCCGATAAAGACGCTATCATCATCCAGCGCCATGTCATAAATGATACCACCATAATCCGTGCCTTCATCAACTAAAGTCATATCAGAAGTGAGATATCTCCTGACTTTATTGGTGGTTGCCCCACCAGCATATAGATAAATCCCGTCTGCTGATAATTTTACCACATGGATTGTGCCCCCATAGGCAGGGGTCTGGTCCACATAAGCCAATGTTGTCTTGAGGTATTGGCTTACCTTTTCAGTTGTAGACCCTCCCGCATAAAGATAGGTGTTATCTATAGTAATACCCCTAATAATACCGCCATAGTCAGCAGTCTGGTCTACATAAGCCATGGTTGCCTTAAGATACCTATTTACCTTATCAGTGGTTTGTCCTCCTACATAAATATGAGTGTCATCTACTGCGATACTATATGGATTGCCCCCATAGGCAGCAGTTTGGCTCACATAAGCCATAGTTGATTTTAGGTACTTGTTTACTTTTTCGGTGACAGCTCCTCCTACATAAAGATGAGTGTCGTCTACAGCTAGGGTATAGATTCCACCACCATAGTCGGCAGTTTGATCCACATAGGCCATAGTCGACTTGAGGTATCGACTTACCTTATCAGTGGTTTGCCCCCCCACATAAATATGAGTGTCATCTACTGCGATGTGAGATATATACCCACCATAACCAACGGTTTGATCCACATAGGCCATGGTTGATTTCAGATATCGCCTTACCCTTTCGGTAGTTCCTCCTCCTACATAAATATGGGTGTCATCCTCGACAATGGCACTAATTGTCCCGCCATAACCAACTGTTGCACTCCGGTAGATAAGATTCACCCCGACATCATAATCCATAACCATGCTTGTGGCCAGTTGAGACATATAGTCCATGGCCTCTACCCGGGTTGTGATTTTATCACCGTCCCTGATATCCCACTTCTTTTGCAGCCGGAACTTTTTTATAACAGTGTCAGTATCGTAATTCCTCAGCCATAGTTCATCAGCCAGGGTTACATCAGCCAACTTACTGTCATCGCTTGGGAGCAGAAAAGACAAGGTGTGCGCTGCATTGACTTTCTGAGTGTAATTGATACTACTGGCGTTTTCTAATATAGAGATGAGATCGCCCGAAGTATCTCGCACCTCAACGATGTATGGTATTGTCATTATAAGTACCTGTTCCTATAGGCTATATTTAACGTTCCGGTAGTTGAGAAGCCCGTTACCTTAATTGAATTAGCTACACCTGCTGCAAGCCTGGGGAATTTACCACTTACATCATCCATATCAGCCGTGCCGTCATTGGTAACGATCCAAGTAGCTGTATTGATGACTAATGCTTTACCATTCCCGACCGATCCTTCCCATGTTAATTCTTCATCCGTGGTCACATTTTCAACTAGAAGTGTGATAGCAGCCAACACCTCCCCTGCTGTTAATGTATAAACCGGGTAAATATAATCATTCCCGCCCGGAGTTTCGGCAATGGTATCGGGGTCGGCATCAACATTACTCGTATTTGAAACTGCGCTAGTGCTATAGGCGGCCGGATCGGTACAGGTAAATTCTATATTACCGTTCCATGCAAGCGGTCCATTGAATCCACCCTGCAGAGTGTTGAACCGAGCCATCCAGTATCGTGTCGATAGGTTATCGAAGATAAGTTGTTTATCAACTCTCCAGTTTAGCTTACCGCGAATACCGTCAAGGTAGGTTCGCAATACTGTATGAGTAGCGGCTGTTACATTGACCTCAACATTTATAGGCAGAGGAGGTCGGTAACTATCAAAGGCATAAGCTCTGTCCCGGAGCTGGATGTTTGCGGCTAACTGGGTTAGAGGGATGCTCGCACCCGTTACCACTAGCCCATAATCATCCATATCTACAGCATTGAATGAGAAACTATTACTCACCTTTCTACCTCCGGATATCCCTTATCAGTCAAGTTAAAAATCACCATTATCCAACCCCCACTTGCCGGCTCTGACTCTGCTGTAACCTGAATAACTCCCGGGCTACCCTGTAGATATCAGCATCTTCGCGCACCACCATCTGAGATATGTTGATATTTGATGTGCCTCCTGATCCTGACGGGCTAACTCGTTCTGGCCCGGCTTCCCCGGCAATAGCGTAAGGCTTTTGGCTTTTAAGCCCATAAAGCAAGGTGGGCTCAGTGATCATCCCGCCGCCAGCCATCTTCTTTAGTCTATTGATGGTTATGGTTCCCTCTTTGCTCGGGGCTGATATCGTGGGTGTTTCAAAGGAATAATCAGGGGTAGCCCCTAACCCACCCATTATCCGGTTATACTCGTCAATAAACTCTTGTGTGTCGGTTAATTTATCGGCGTTCATTTCCTGGAAGGCCAGCAGGTCGGCATTGTAGGTGGTGACTGTTTCCGCTAACCCTTCGTTAATTGCTGTTTTTTGGTCGGCATAATACCCCTCAGTGTCAAGCTCCATTATGGCATTGTGTAAAGCATTCCCCGATTCCTCTTCCGCCCAAGCATCTTCAATATCAGCTATCTGATCTTTGATTACATCTTCGCGGGCCTTTTTACCGTCTTTAAGTTCAGCCAGTTGGTCCTCAATACTATCTTTTCTTGCACCCTCAGCATCATCAAGCTGGTCTTCTAATTCGTTCTTCCTATCACTATACTCGTTTTTTAATGCGTCTTTTAATTCACTGACACGATCTTCTTCGAGTCCTTTATCTCTATCTATCCCGTCTTCTTTTGTGTCCCCAAGTAGTTTATTGTGTTCTCCAGCGAGCCTGGCCACCTCCCCGGTCGGGTCCATCGCTATCAGCTCGGCCATCATCTGCTCGTCAATTAAACCAATGCGCTCTGCCGTGAGGTCACGGTAGTATCCGGCCCGTTCATCCAGTATGCGCTTTTCTTCGTCAGCGACTCGTGTGGCTCCATCAATGGTCGCCTGGGTAGATTGCTCGACATCGATTACTATATCATCAGATGCTTCCCGTACTTTTCTTTCGAGTTCGGCAAAAGAAGCTGCCGCCTTATCGGCATCACTCCCTATCTTCTCGGCGTCGATCATATTGGCTACTTTGTCATGGAGAGCCGTTATCTGATCACCAACACCGGGTAGCCACCCGGTAAACTTGGCTAGAATACCAAGGACTTTCTCGACACCCCCCAGGAAAAAGAGCTTAATCTTGCGCCAAGCCCCCTTAAAAAAGGACACTACCTTGTCCCAGTTCTTATAGAGTAGTATCCCTGCCGTCACCAGTAGCCCAATCAGGGTGACAATGGCTCCGATAGGGTTGGCATTCATGGCTGCGTTCCATGCCCATTGTGCCAGGGTGATTAGCTTCATTACTCCGATGGCTATAAATGAGGCCACCTTGTGGGCTACCATGGCAACCTTGTGGGCAATCAGGGAGATAGTATTAGAGTGGATGATAGCTTGGAGAGCAGCCCACATCTTCATCAGGGGGCCTATCATCATCATCATGACTCCCATAGCTCCGACTGATATGAGGATGGCAGTTGATAATTTAGGATGTGCCTCAATCCACTTTGTTAGTTTGTTTATAATGGGAATCATCGCATCCATGACCCTTTGTAGTATAGGAAGAAGGGCATCGCCCAATGCCGCCTGGGTTAAGGCTACTTCATTTTTGAGTATCTGCATCTTTGAAGCTGTAGTCTCGATTCTCTTGGCTGCTTCTTCTTGCAATGCGGAGTTTTTCACCCAGGCTTCGGCTGCTAATTCTTGTGCATCAGTCAATAGGTCCATATTCCCCGATGCCCTCAGCAATGTATCAACTACCCTAATCCCCCCTAACCCTACCTCGTCAAGGACAGGGGTTATATCTTCCCCCGCCGACTTCATCCGCCCCAACCCTGATACGAATGCCGTTATTGCCCCGGTAGCATCTTCCTTGAAGAGTGTGGCAAATTCAGCAGTCGTCATCCCGGCTGTGGAAGCAAAGGCTTCTAACTCAGCACTCCCCCCAGCAACAGCGGAGTTCATCTCTATCATGGTCTTAGAGAAAGCAGTACCACCAGCTTCAGACCTTAACCCCATAGAAGACAAGGCAGCAGAGAACGCCATTATCTGAGTCTCGGTCATTCCGATGGTAGTACCGGCACCAGCCAAGCGCATAGCCATATCAACTATTTCTGCCTCTGTGGTGGCACTATTGTTACCTAAGTCAACAATCACTGAGGCTAGTCTCTCAATATCACTTGTTGCCATGCCTGTGATATTCATAAAACGAGCCAGTGAAGTAGCCGCCTCGTCTCCCGTCATGTTAGTGGCCATTCCTAGTTTTGCAATGGTATCAGTGAAGGATATTATATCTTCCTTTTTAATACCCAACTGCCCGGCAGCCTCAGCAATCCTCGCCAGTTCAACATAGGTTACGGGCAACTCTTTCGTCATCTCCCTGAGAGCTTTGTCTAATCCGGCAAATTCTTCTTCGGTAGCATCTACTGTTTTACGCACGCCAGCAAAGGCATCCTCAAAGTCCACAGCCATTTTAAGGGAAGCACCGCCGATAGCCGCAACCACCCCGGTGATAACCATACCGACTTTCTTCATGCGGTTGGTCCAGTTACCGGCGTGCTTATTTACCTTGCCGTCCACACCTTTTAGGCTGTTTTCCAAGCCGGAAGAATCACCATTTATTTTTACTACAACATCGCCAGCAGAAATCGCCATACTATCCCTTCTTTACCTTTACCCCTGCTCTTTGGAATATGTCCATGTCTGTGGTTGTGGCCTTCTTCTTGCCCTCCCCCCTGTATGCCGCCGCCATGCGTTCTTTGCGCTCACTTAGTTTCTCGCACATGAGCGTAAACTCCTCATCTGTCCACTTTTCAAAGATGTAATCAGGTGTTATATGCCATTCGGACAAGAGGAATTCAAGTCCTTCCCCGATTGTTAAGGCGTCCCCTTTGTCGGGATCGTCTCCGATAAAGGGAATGCAAAAGCCATCACCACCTCAAAGGCTACTGCCACCTCTGCCTCGGTGGCTGTTTCCTCTATTTCCTCCCTGGGTAAATCCTTGGCATACTCAAAGAATAAGTCAATGATTGAATCTTGGCTTTTAACCATTAAAATCTTGACTGCTTCGGCAAACTCGTCCGGCTTGTCTGTATCAACCTTGGCATACTTCGGCAAGTCGGAAATCAAATCTATAACCTTCTTGCGCCAGGGGCGGGAGTATTTGATTACAAGAGGCTCAACGTCATACTCCCGCCCTCCTAGCATTACCTTGAATGGATCATGGTGTACTTTCTGGTCTTCTGTCCTTTCCATTATCTGCTCCTTTTATTTATCTTTAGGCTGCGTTATCGACTACGGTGAAGGCTGGCTCCCCGGCGGGTTTCAATGCCTGGAATGTTACCGGGACAACGGTCTTCTCCCCTTTCTTGAAAGGCATCCCAACTGAGCCAGTCGCGGTAGCTTTAGGGAAGAACATCTGACGTAAGTAACCAGCAGGGTTAAGACCTTCAAGTCTGAGATTCATGGTCTTATTGACGCTGCCCCCTACTGTTAGGATGTTACCGGATACCACTGATCCGGCCATCGCAAAGCCCATATTCGCTAGTGAGCCCTCTGCCATATTACAGGTTATCTCAATGGACTCCTTGGTGATAACACGGTCTATGGCTACGGTTTCTTCCTCCACCTCGATATCGGATTCATCGGCGTTGTAAGTAAGAGTAACTCCGTCCTCGGTATAGCCAAGGTCGACAAATGGAGAACTAAGGGATATCGCCGGGCCGGTGCCACCTGGTTCAATGGTGTAGACGGTGCCCATAATCTCGATGCTGTCAATGTAGCTAGTTCGTGCAGGTGAAGTCTCCCACAACTCTACTCGAACCCTGGTCAGTATCCAGTTCGAGCAATCAGCTCCACTGGTCAAGACCTCAATGGCCGCTTGCTGCCCGTTAAGAGCGGCTAACCCCCAGTCAAAGAACGAGGCTCCTATCTCGTCAACCCCACCTATACCAGACAAGTCAGCATCAGCGCACTCCTGGTCTAACCAAGTATTGCTTCCCGTAATACCCTGCAGATCGACATCTGTGATTTCAGCCCAGGCATCGGAGTCGGGGTCTTCAAACCTGAACTCCATCTGAGCAAAGTTACCGACCACTGCGGAGCTTTTGTGCCAGAAGCTGTTTGTGTCAAGGGCGGCTGTCCAGAGTGCCATTGTTATAGCCCTGTCTGTTAGCGCCGATCCACTCAATTCAACGTGGGTGCTACCGGCATCTCCGGAACCAGTCTTGGTGAGCTTCACTGACCTACTTCCTGCATACTGCTCAACAGTAGACCATTCTGCCCTTGCGTCATTTGGCTGCCTAACGGCCAGGGTCGCCACCCCGGTTAAGACGTTAGCGATTGTGTTCGACATGATTATTTACCCTCCTGTTGTAGTTTAATATAATAAAGCGCCTTTTCAGATAAGGCGGCTGATTTTTCTGGTTCTTTGGGTATCGGTTCCTCCTCCTCAACCTCCGTAGGTATCAACTCCCCCTCCTCCTCCTCTGGCTTTGTATCAATTACAACCGCCTCTTCTTCCTCTTCTGGTAAAACCATACTCCCTCCTTGTAAAACGCCTAGATTTTGATCCTGTGGGGTCTGGTGTGCTTCCTCACCGCATTGGTATCGGGATATTGTATTATGTGATTATCCGTTTTAGTTCTGCTTTGAGCGCTCGATTTTCCTCTTGAAGTTGCTTTATCTTACTTTCGAGCAATGTCAGGGATTTATGCCCCAAGTCCATTATTAGCTGTAGATTCCCAAGCCGATTGTCATCTCTAATCCCATTTTTGTGGTGGATAAGTTCCCAAGGGTGTAATAACCTGCCGAGATGTTTTGCCATTACAAGGCGATGTTCAGAAACTAATCCCCTACTGGTAGCCATGTGTCTAAAAAAGTCAGTAGGCGATACCCATATTAAAATATATCCATTAGAAGCCTTGGATCTACCACCCCTCCAAGCTGGGCTATTTGCTCCGGTGCGTAGATTTCTAGCACAAGCATCACATCTTGGGTTCTGGGGTTCCCCCCTTTTTAACCATACCCATCGGGCTTGCCCACAGTCAAGACAGGCACAATAACCCTGTTTATGCGTGCCTGTCTTTCTAATGTCGCCTATCTCTGGCACTACTTCAGCCTCCGTACTTTAGCGAAACATAATTGAGAAAAAACAAAGGGTCCGAAAGTAGTTTGGAATAAATTCATCCACTAGATCCTGCCCCTGTCCTTCCTCGATTGCTGATAAAATATAGTTAGACCCTACCGCAACATTCTGTATTCCCTGGAGGGCATCGTATAAAGCCCGGTAGACTTCCCGTGCATCCGTGGATTTATCAGCCCAGCAATCGAATTGTACGCTCGGATTCGGCATATCAGGAATATAAGGAGTTGCGGACCCGCCCCGGGTAAAGTAACTGACTGCCGGTAGTGTGCCGTTCTCCGGTATCCTGGGGCAGTAAATCCGCGCCCCAACCAAATCAATCAACGGATCCACCTTTGTTGACGAGGTTGTTAGATAATCCCTTATGATTTTGTTGGTATCAGGTAAGCTCATAAATGCTTCCTCACTTTCCCGGCAAATGAATCTCCCTTAGTATGCTTCACCAGCGCGGGGTGCATATAGGGCCGGGCAGCCATGCGGCTCGTTCCCGTTTCACCATACCCACCATAGCCAGAGGTAGAATAAACAGCGCCTTCCAGCTTGCCATCATTTACAATTTTATCCGGCTCTGCATCTTCCCCTTGCTCGACTGTTCCCATCCCTGAAACTTCAGAAGCAAGTGAGCGTGCGTTATGCCCCGTATCCCAAAAGTCAACGGCCTTTGCGTTCCTGATGCTGTCATTGTGAATAGCTACCACCGTATCCCTCATAGCTAACTTCGTGGCTTTATCGAGCGTATTCTTGGCTGCTGGAATCCTCAGATTGCTAATTATGTTCATGCTTAGTTTCATCGAATTGTCCTCACGAAACACTCTTTATGATGAGAGGTAGCCCCGTCTCTCCGATCTACTACCATCAGGACTTCATAGGTATCACTGTCAATTACTATTCGGTCCTGCTCGGTAACATCGACATCACCAAGAAAGATAGTGTGATCGGCGATAACTAACTCTGCCCCAACCTTTATCTCCCGGCCCTGGGTTTTTGCACTGCCGGAGGATAACCTGCAAGCAATATCCGTCAAGTGGTCCGCCCAGGTTAATGTTGGAGTACCATAATCGTCGGCTACCCCTTCCGTGTATCTCTGCGTAGTACAAGTGTTTATCAATAAACTTAAATAGCTCAATCTCCCTCCAAATCCATCTCGGCCCAGGTCAAAACAGGTGAGTTAGATTCCACCCCACGGAGATGTAGTGCTAATTTGGTCATCTTGTCAGATGCCTTTTGGGTGTAGGAGTAATCCCCTATCTTCTCGCCATCGGCATTCGCCACATACTTAGCGGCCCAGGCTTCCAGCGCATCGGCGGCTGCTAGGTTAATACTGTTTGAATTCTCAGTCAGGAAATAGGTTAGTTCCTCGTCTGTGAATACAGAATCGGTGGTGTCTGTATCGCTTATCTTCAGCCGTACTTTGCCGACTAGGGTAGTGATATCATAAGTTACTGTCATTCGCAAGTCCTCCTTCTGCGCCAGTGGGATATCCGGCCCGCATCCAATCGAGAGGATGCCATCCGTCCTATAGCTACTCTCGCTATCTCCCGCAGCACCCGGCAGTAGTGTATAATTACCGATACTGTAAGGTTGGCCGAGGTCGATACTTTATATGCGAACCTCTTAGTTACGGTAGCAGAGATAATTAGGTTGGCAGCCAAGCTAACCGTGTATCTATGTATACCAGTTATGACCATGCTGATTGATGTGGTTAATCCAGTGCTAGTTGCCCGTACATGAGTCATTGCCCTGCTTATAGTTGTTGAAGCCGTAAGCCCCGGAGAGGTTGACCTGACGTAAGCCAAGACACGATTAACTGTTGCCGATACAGCAAGACCGGCGCTTGTGGTTATCTTCGTTCCCCAAGTTCTTAGTAATGAAACTGAGGCGGTCAAGTTGGCGGCTAAGCCCCTGGTATAAGTAACCGTCCTATCAACGGTTGCCGATACGGAAAGTGCGGTATCAGTTATTATAGTCCACGCACTCTTAATGGTAATGCTAACTGCTACAGTCAGTCCAGGTGCGGTTGTCCGTACAAAAGCCAATATCCTATCAATGGTTGCCGCTATGGTTAAGTTGGCAGAGGTAATAATCGTTCTACTCCGGCTTTTGAGGATTGTAGTTGCCACGGTCAGATTAGCAGATGTGACGATTGCTATTCCCCAACTCTTGAGTATGGACACTGCCACGGTTAAGCCTGGGGTTGTTGCTCTGGTATAAGTCATTACTCTACTGATTGCCGCCGATACGGTAAGAGCAGCAGCTAAGGCTATATCATAATTCTTGCCCGCAAAAATAGCAACCGAAACTATCAGATTTGATATGGTTGCTCTCGTGTAGGTCACGACCCGATCTATAGTCGCGGATATACTTAATGCAGTAGAAGTAATAATTGTCCGGTTCCTGCTAAAAGCCACACTAACCGCAGCCGTCAAGTCAGCAGAGGTTAATCTTGTATAGGTCACGACCCGATCTATAGTCGCGGATATACTTAATGCAGTAGAAGTAATAATTGTTCGGTTCCTGCTAAAAGCCACACTAACCGCAGCCGTCAAGTCAGCAGAGGTTAATCTTGTATAGGTCATGGCCAGGGATATAGTCTCAGCTATTGTTAAACCCGGGGATGTTGCCCTATCCCAAGCAGCCTTATAAGCTACAGTTGCGGAAACAGTCAGTCCTGGGGATGTAGATATAGGATAGTTTACTGGTGGTGGTGCAGTATCACAAACCAATCCCCAAAAAACGAGATTAAGTTGTGGCGTTCCAGATGGGACACACATAATTCCTACAGAGTCATCATCTGATATAGATATTGTATGAGCGGTATCGTTCCCTGTTAAATCCGTATCGGATATTGTAACCGCTAGTCCGCTGGCAGGTGATGCGCCCTCTTGCCTTATTGTAACCGTGTTAGATTTACCAGCCCCTGGTTCACGCCACAAGGCTACATAAAACTTCTTAAATATACACTCCTGGACTAACTGGTATCTCTGGGCTTCTGTGGATGTCCAAGCGGAAACGGAGGCGTGAAGCCAGGGGGTAAGATAATGGTATTCAGTGTCGGTAGTATTTGTTCCGTTGTTAGAACCACCCCATATTACACTCTCCCCATCTGTATCCGCCTCAAAGGTCATCCCCATACACACAGCCGTAGACACTGATGGGCTATTGAGGGGTTCACACGCCACAGTTAGCAAGTCACCTGCCGCTACCGTAACCTCATGTGCAGTATCATTCCCAGACACATCATCAGCAGTGATTGTACAAGTTAAAGTTGTATCAGAACCATTCTTTCGTAGTGTAAATTTATATGCGTCTGGGGCAGTCCCTGGGTCTGCCGTCATTTGCACATACAAGTCTTTGATTTTACCTGCGGTTGGGCAAACTGATACAGCTTGGTATTCTGTTCCATAATAACCTGGTCTACCAATGGCTTTATAGTATGTGGATGAGTTGCCAAGCCATCCATAAGGGCATAAGATTAAACTTTCGTTAGCATTATCACCCTCAAACTCCATTGTCCACCGAGCATAACGAGCATTATCGGGAGAATCGGGATTACACTCCAAACAAATCCAATCGCCAGCAGCAACTGAAACATCGTGTGCCGTATCAGATGCCACAGTTCCATCAGCGGCTACTGTACAGGTTAATGTAGTATTAGCAAAAGCACCCTCGCCTACAGCCCTGTGCAGAGTAAACGTATAAGTCCCTGTCCCTGGCACACCATCTAATTCCACACGGAGATTACGAAGAGTGCCTGGGTTGGTAACAACACCAGCTTTTGATAAAACGACAGTATCCCAACTTAAGCCGCTAGAGATAACATTATATTCCGTAGTGGAGACATGCAGCAGGTTATAAAACCCACCTACTATTATCTGTCTCATAGCTTAACTATTCTCTCCGAGAGTTCTATCTTCAGGTCGTCCCTTATCTTGGTACTGGCTATCTGGTCTGATTTGGTAGCTACCAACACCACATCATCACCAGCCAGATGCAGATGCCAATAGGTCTTACAACCAGCACATTGATGAGTAAAGTATTCCGCCATTGATGTGGCTGACAACAGCCTCTCATTATCTACAGGAACCAGCTTTTTTTTACAATTAGGACAAAACATAACTACCTCCAACCTCCTTAACTAGCCCGCCGTGCCATACCTCGGAACCTGATTTTTCAATTAGTCCGTAAGCCATAAACTATCCTTATTAAGCCTGGTCTATCGTAGATTGGCCGTCTATGGTTATGGTGTCGGTGTTCTCAACTGCCAATACAGCGTTAAGGCAGCACTCGATAAAAGCAACGTCATCATCGTTGTTGCAGACGTGAATGCCAGCTACGTTCTTGGTGGCTGTCGCAGTAAAGACATGGTCAAATAGGATAGTATCGCCTGCTGTATTAACCGTATCTCCGGCAACGGTGTCTATTGCAATGATTG
>Ga0208904_1000769_pt1 | contig 24384 bp, 40 predicted proteins | sample AntAceMetag02UKB_FD_184774 | JGI IMG/M metagenome (GOLD analysis project Ga0208904, IMG submission 184774) | Saline lake microbial communities from Ace Lake, Antarctica - Antarctic Ace Lake Metagenome 02UKB (SPAdes) (version 2) | ecosystem: Environmental > Aquatic > Non-marine Saline and...
CAGGAACAACAAGTTTTGCAGGAAATATCACTAGCAAAAAAGGGATGTTTTCTGACACTCAAACTAATGGACAATTGAAACTAATAAGAAGTGATGATGTTGGACAGTATCTAGAGGCAAAAGTAGGTGGTGGATCGGCAGAGTTTGAAGTAACAAATGATAGTGGAGTATATCAAGGCTATAAGTTTTATCAAACCAACGATACTACAAAAAGATTAATGCTTGAGTTGGCTCAAGATGGTAATATAGCAGTAACAGATGATATAGCGATAGGTGGAGATGTATCTACAGCAGGTGATTTAGACTTAAGTGGGTTATTAGCATCGACTATCTTTAAAAGTGCAGGTAATACAGATTTATTCATTCAAAACAGAAACGGTGGAAGAGACTTGTACCTAGAAGCAGAAGATTCAATAGTTTGGCGAGATTATAACGCAGGAAGTCAAACAACAGCAATGACACTAAAAGTCGGAACAGGGGATGTAACTTTACTAGGTGGATTAACAACAGGTGGAGTAATAGATGTAGAAGGTAAAATAGCAATAGACGGTGTAGCAAGAACTTACTACCCAGACCAAACATCTTTCGCAGGAACAATGTATTTAGGGAATGGTGATGGCGGAGCTGGTCTTTCTCATACCACTGGTGCAGAAGGACAGTATAATACTTTTATTGGTATAGGAAGTGGTAATGCAAACACTACAGGATATAACAACACAGCTAACGGTTACGCTTCTCTATATTCAAACACAACAGGAAGGTTTAACACAGCCAACGGTTACGCTTCTCTAAATGCAAACACAACAGGATATAACAACACAGCTAACGGTTACGCTTCTCTAAATGCAAACACAACAGGATATAACAACACAGCTAACGGTTACGCTTCTCTAAATGCAAACACAACAGGAGTCAACAACACAGCAAATGGATTCCAATCTTTATATTCCAACACAACAGGAAGCGACAACACAGCAAATGGGAATCGTGCTGGTAGGTCTGCAGGAACATTAACAACTGCTAATACAACACCTTCATATTCAGTATATGTAGGAAATGACTCAAGACCATTAGATGATGGACAAACTAATCAAATAGTAATAGGTGCATCAACTGCAAGTGCAAAATGTGTAGGTCACGGAAGTAATACTGCTACAATAGGAAATAGTGAAATAACCGATACTTACTTTAACGGGAACGCAATATTAACAGGAGGATTGACAGCAGGTGGAGATACTATCAATGTAGCTACACAAAAAACACCATCAACGGCAACAGCAACAGGAACAAAAGGCGATATAGTCCACGATACTGGATATATTTATGTATGTACTGCAACTGATACGTGGGTGAGAACAGCAATAACAACGTGGTAAACAAAACAATAACAGGGTGTCTATATGGCACTCTGTATCACTATAGAGGAGATGGCAATGGATAATAGTAGTCTTGATTATAAGTTAATAGTAGACGCATTAAATAGGTATTCGGAAGAACTAAAAGAAGTGTCAAAATTAAGTAGCGAGAGTAGGAAGGGTATATATAAGGAATTAGCACTTTTAAGTGAAAGCGTAGCTGTTATATCAACCCAACTATCCGCCTTTGATAGATTAGAAATGAAAAATAACGAGGTAATTGAGAAGAGTGTTAAGTTTAATTCAAAGAGAATGGACGATATAGAAAAAGATATGACCAAAATTAAGATGAGGTCGGCGGGTTTTGGGGGGTTGGCTGGAATATCTACTGTAGCATTGGCGTATCTTACAAAATTATTAAAATAAGGGGAGAGTGCTTGAATGGACATATTGGGATTATGCAGACTAAGTAAGTTGGTGTATAGCGAGGATGACAAGAAAATAAAGAAAGATAGTGGCTTGACTAATATTGAAATAGTAGAACAAGGAAACTATAAGTACTTCATAGGAGAGCGAGAAGGTATGTTAATAATATCTATCAGGGGGAGTGCTAATAAGCCTAATTGGATTAGAAATTTTATGATTAATTCTAAAAAAGGAGTACATACAGGGGTATCTCAAGGGTCAGATGAAATAATGAAAACATTATTGCCCACCCTTAAGGGCTTTAAAGATAAAGAGATAGTTTTTGGTTCTCATAGCTTAGGAGCTGGATTATCTTTAGTAGTGGCTAAAAAACTTAAGGCACTGGGTTACACTATTAGAAAAGTGGTATCCTATGAAGGGTTGAGGGTGTTTAGAACAAATATAGATTTCGATATCGACACTATCTACACAGTAGTTTCTGGTGACGCTGTCCCATGTATGCCTCCAAAGAAGTTCGGGTATAAGTCAGTAGGCAAAAGAATTTACTTTAATAAGCGAGGTAATTTAGCACCTTATAACCCATTACATTTAGTAAAAGGGGTAATTTTAGGTTGGACTAAGAAATACTATGGTATAGGACAGTCTCATAGTGTGGATACAATTATAAACCACCTCAATAATAATAAGGATAAATTAATAAAAAGAGACTTATGGTTCATATAACTTAAGGAGATGATTTAATTTGAGATGTGAGACTATGTGCAAGAGTATAGAAACTTTAGAAGATGAAGATGTTGAGACACTCTACGTATGGTTATATGAGGATAGTGATAAATTTACAGTAGAGGATAGAAGACACCACTTAACACAATACGCACTATCATACTATCAATTTAAGAGTGCAAAAGAGATACTGCCGAAGAGGCTGAGGAGGAAATTCATAGAGAAGATATTGTTTATTAGTAGGTATATCCAAGAGTGCAATAGGGCACATAGGAAGCGTGATTTGGAGGTCGATAAATGAAGTTGGTTATATTTACTTTAGTAATATATTCAATAATAATATTGATCTTTATATTTGGTATATTAAGTATAATAAAATAAACTAGGAGGGTTAATAACCCTCTGAGGAGGATTGGTCATGAGTAGAAAAACAGTACAGAATAATATTTATACGGATGAATTATGGAGTACAGTCAATGATAAAAATAAGGAATTGTTAGATGAGTTCCTAGATTATCTGAATAGCATAGATAGAAGTGATGGGACTATATCACAATATAGAAGTGACCTTAAGGGTTTCTTGTGCTATTATGCTAATAAATGTAACAATAAAGAATTTTTCGATATTAAAAAGAGAGATGTTATTAAGTATCAAAATTATCTTCTTAACACTTTAGAGTTGTCTCCTAGCAGGATAAGAAGGTTGAAAAGTTCTTTATCTAGCCTTAGTAACTTCATAGAATCCATACTCGATGAGGATTATCCTGATTTTAGAAACATTATCAATAAGATTCAACACCCTGCAAATGTCACAGTTAGAGAGAAAACTATATTAACTACACAAGAGGTGAAGAACATATGTGAGGGTTTTGTAGAGCAAGGAAAATATAGAGAGGCTTGTTATTTTGCTGTGTTAGCGAGCAGTGGTGCGAGAAAAAGCGAGGCGTTTAGGATTAAAGTTTCTGATTTCTCTGATGAAAATAAAATAGGAGATGCTTTATATAAGACACCATTAATAAAGACTAAGGGTAGAGGCAAGAAAGGTAAGATGCTACACAAGTATTTGTTGATAGTGACATTAGAGCCTTATTTATCTTTATGGTTAGAGGAAAAGGAAAGATTAGGTATTATTAATGAGTATTTATTCTCTACACCAAAAGGAGTATGTAAGCCTAGTAGTGGAGACTATTGGTGTAGTTTAGCCGAGAAGTTTGTAGATAAGCCCGTGTACTCGCATTCTTTAAGGCATCATATCGTGACATACATGAGTGAAAACAATATACCTTCCAATATTATTCAAGATTATATAGGTTGGACAAATATAGATCAGATAAATACATATGATGATAGTAAGGCAGAGGATAGTTTTACTGACTTCTTCAAGAAAGACGGTATCGTGAGTGTCGATAATAAAGGCATAAATGATTTGTAAATAATAACAAGGCTGACTCAATTAAGGTCAGCCATTTACATTATTACATTCTAAAATCGTACCACTTTTTCTTTTGTTTGTTCTCTGAATTAGTCTTAGATATGAACCCTTTAAATGCTATAGCACTCTCTTTTATCGATTTTGCCAACTTCGTTCCAGCTATCTCAAACCTACTCAGTGCCTCACCCTCATTGAAATCACTCATGTTTTCACCTCCTTACTCTTAAAAAATCCCCTATAAACTCCGATTCCTGCCATTACTGTATAATATAAACTAAGTAGAAACATTCCATATTGCTGATTAGTGTATGTTGAATATATCCAAAATGGTTGAGTTATTAATGAGGATAAGCTACCATACTTTATAATCTTTATACTCCCTATATTGAATATAGTTACAGTTATTATTCCCATTACGGCTATTATTATTATTTGAACCATCCGATCCTCCTTTATTCCTAGTAAAATTCACAATTTATTTGGTTAATTTTCCAAGTTCCTTTTCTAATATAATCTTAGCATACCTTGGAAGTGTTTTAAATTTCAAAGCCTTCTCTAGGTCTTTAATTTTATTGGATTTACTAGTTCTTGTAGGGGGTTTTTTAATTGAATAATGTGCATCTTCAAAGAAAACCCCTATGTTTTTGCTAGCTGTTATTACATTTTCTGGCATTATTTCTGCGGGTATTAAGAAAAGTTCAGTAGCCTCATCTTGAAAAACCACATCTTCCACTTCAAACCTATAACCTTCTAACGTTTTTACATCTTCAAAATAATACTCTCTGGGTATGAACTCCCCCTCATCGTAACTCCTTTCATACCGAGTACTAGATTGTCTTTCTACGATTATTATGTCCCCTATTTGTACTTTATTCCCTTCTTGTTTAGTCATTTCACTTCTCCTCTTTTATTTATTTCAACCTTCACACCACTTCTTCTTAGGAATGCTAAGCTTGAACTAGTGGTTAGGTTGTATTCTGCCTTGCTCATAGCTCTATAAAATATCATAGCATACACTCCTTAGATTCATTTTATTTGAAATCTATATTGAATTTACCTTCGTTAATGTAATCATTAAAGTATATCCTAACCCAATCTACTTCATTAAATTTTGCCATTATATCAACCTCCAATCACTTCAAAGGGTATTCCATTAGTATTTGCATATATTTCTGCAATAGACCCAGTTTCTCCTTTGATAATTACATCTGGATTACCATCAAATGCACCGTCCCCAATTTTAGTAACACTAGCAGGAATGACTGCACTTACTAGTTGGTTGTTAGCAAATACACTATGTCCAATTTCAGTAACACTATCTGGAATAATAATACTTGTTAATTGGTTCTTGTAAAATGCAAAATCCCCTATAGAAGTAATGTTATCAGGAATAACTACACCTGTTAATTGGTTCTTATAAAATACCCCTCCCCCAATAAAAGTAACACTATTTGGAATTACCACAATTGCTAATTCATTACGAGAAAACGCCCAATCCCCAATAAAAGTAACACTATTTGGAATTACCGCACTTGTTAATTGGTTTCCAGAAAATGCAGAATACCTAATAGAAGTAACACTATCTGGAATAATTATACTTGTTAATTGGTTGTCATAGAACGTATAACCTTCAATAGAAGTAATACCCTCTGGTATAACAAGACTTGTTAATTGGTTATTATAAAACGCACCACCACCAATAGAAGTCACACTATCTGGAATAATTATACTTGTTAATTGGTTGGTGTTAAATGCTCCTTTCCCAATCGAAGTCACACTATCCGGAATAACTATACTTGTTAATAGGTTCTTATAAAATACCCACTCTCCAATAGAGGCAACACTACCTGAAATAACTACGCCTGTTAATTGATTATCTTTAAATGCATGGTCTCCAATAGAAGTAATACTATCTGGAATATCTATGCTCGTTAATTCATTCCAAGCAAACGCACTATCTCCAATAGAGGTAACACTATCTGGTATGGTTACATTTGTTAATTGGTTATGAACAAACGCACCATCTCCAATAGAAGTAACACCATTAGGAATATTCACACTTGTTAACTTGTTCTTCATAAATACCCCCTCCCCAACAGAGGTAACACTATCAGGAATAACTACGCACGTTAATTCGTTATGAGAAAATGCATGGTCTGCAATAGAGGTAACACTATCTGGGATAATAACACTTGTTAATTCGTTATTAAAAAACGTACTATACCCGATAGAAGTGACCGTTTTCCCGTTAATTATACTTGGAATAACAAATTGCTTTGGTTCCCCAACATATCTTACTATTTTATAACTCTCTCCTAAATCTTTTACTTTAAAATCTTCTGCTTTGTTCATTTTTTTATCCTCCAATTTATATAAGCATGTTATTTTAACGATCCCTGCTATGGATCAACATCTCATAAAGTCCTAATTTTATTTGTTTCTATGCTATTTCACAATCTCAGTATTTGCTAAGTAAATATTTTCTATCCAAAATCACCCCTTTTTTTATTTAATATTTCTTTTAAGTGTTCTTCCTCACTCTTTAGTTTTTTTAATTCCTCATATGTGATTTCCATTTTACACCTCCTTTTAAATTGATATCCTATATTACCATAAATATTAAATATTGTCAACATATTATTCTATTCCTAATAAAATAAGGGTTTCATTGTTATTATAATAGACCCTGAAGGAATAGTTTTAAATCCTTACTAGTCTCTCTATCGAAAAACCGTTTAATACTCTCTATTAAACACACCATACCACCTTCTACATAATGAGGAGTCAACCCATATTCATAATTAGTTTGTACCGCTATAACATTTGTTCTTGATTCTGGTTCTCTGAGGATATGAATAGTGATATTATTTCTAACAACACAATACCCGTCACCCTCAATCTTCCACTCTAATTCATTAATATCTGTAGCTTTAGTTAATCTATCTACTAGTTCTTTATTAATTTTCATCTCTCACTCTCCTTATTTGATTTAACAACCTCTTCTACAATATATTTCATTTCCTTAATAGTAATCATAATAACTCCTCGTCTTCAATAACTTCTGACAGTTCTATACTTACTATATGATGAGTACCATATTCCCCGTAAGGTACGAACCCACTAAACGTCTCTAATATTTCTGATGGAATATCACTATACAAATTTTCTACACTATCGTCACTATAGTCAGATGGAGGGAAGTTATGTGAAGCACCGCAACCTGCTATAGCTATAGCCATCGTTCTTATTATAACCTCGTCTCCATCTTCTAACCGACTTATTTCCTGCACACAATTTCCATCGTCACCGTGTCCTGTAATTGTTACTCTATTCATTTATTCCTCCTTATATAGGTATTCTTAATCTAGACAATATTACTTATCTCTTTCCACTAATCAAATCAAGTCTTCCTTTTGCCCTATATAGAATTTCACACTCTTCTATAATACCGCCTTCCTTAACCCATCTCTCTTGGCAAAAAATATGCTCCCATTTTGGGTTTTGGAGATACTTATGATTCTTGTCATACACTATTAGATTTACCTGCATATTAGCTAAAAACTGCTCATATGTAAAATCATCCATTTCTCTATCCATTCTTACTCTCTTATCTGCTTTTCTACTCGTATTATTCTTATATTTCAACTTATTTTCACCTCCTCGTTACTATTATGAAATCATTATAACATAGTAATTAGTAAATGTCAAACATTATTTTTATTTAAAATATATTGACAATAAATCATTATGGTGTTATACTGTAATTAGTCAAATAAAAAGGAGATGGTGATATGAAAGCATTAGAAGGTATGATAAGAGATAGTATTGATAACGATAGGGATATGATGTTCCTAGGAGAACTACTATTAACTAAACGAGTGTTTATGGATGAGGTACTGTATAAATATGATATTGGGGATAAGAACGGTGAACAGTTGATTGAGTATGTAGACGAAGAATTTACGGAGTATAAAATTGAATGTAGTAAGCTTGACTTTTTAACTTACTTCTATCTAAGACATAATGAAACTACTAATGAAAGTGTTAGCAGGGAAATTATTATGGAGAATGCTATATGGTTTGCACCTTTAGAGAGAAGACATACAAGTATATTAGTTTTGTTTAATAAATAATAAAAGGAGAGTGGTTACATGTTATATTGTGAAACAGAATTAGGTAAACTTTACAAGGGAGATTGTTTAGAGGTAATGGATAAATTAATAGAGAAGGGGGTGAAGGTAGATGCTATTATTACAGATCCTCCATATGGAACCGTAAAATGCAAATGGGATTCAGTTATTAATTTTGAGGAGATGTGGAAGAGGTTAAAGTCATTAAGAAAAGACAACACTCCTATAGTTTTATTTGGTGGAGAGCCTTTTGCATCACAACTAAGAGTTAGTAATATAAAAGAATATAAATATGATTGGGTATGGGAGAAATCAAAAGCTACTAACTTCTTAAACGCAAAGAAACAACCACTTAGAGCTTATGAAAATGTATGCGTGTTCTATAAGAAGCCTTGTGTATATAAACCTCAAATGACCAAAGGTAAATCATACAATAAGGGTATAAGGAAAGAACAGACTAAAGATGATGTTTATGGTGATTTTAAGCCTGTAGAAATTAAATCAGAAGGAGCTAGATATCCTAGGAATGTATTATATTATAAAACAGCTGAAAGTGAGGGTAAGACTTTTCACAAAACACAAAAACCTCTAGCTCTAATGGAGTATTTAGTTAAGACATATACGAATGAAGGAGACATTATACTAGACTTTACATCAGGCTCAGGAAGTACTGCGGTAGCCTGTGAAAATACTAATCGTAAATGGATATGTATTGAGAAGGAAGAGAAGTACTGTGAGATTCATAAGAACAGAATGTGGGTAAATAAATAAAAATAAATGAGAAAAAGGTTGATTTTATCGTAAAAATGTAGTATACTTAAGTATAGATAATATACTATTAGTATAATTAGTATATGTCAAATAAAAAGGAGGTACGAGTATGAAATTTTTTACAGTAGAGGAAGTAAGTGAAATCTTAAAGGTTAAGACCCAAGTAATTTACCGTTGGATACGAGAGGGTAAATTAAAGGCATTTAAAGTAGGTGGTAAGTCAGTTAGGGTTAAAGAGGAAGACTTAATGGATATTATCAAGGAGGTTAAATAGCATGTTGATAACAAATATTGAGAATGTGGAACTTACGCTGAGTGAAGGAGGTCTATTTAAGATACTGTCGGATAATTTAAGAAAGGATGGAAGTAATGAAATTCACATCAAAGGTGTTAATTCGATAAACTCTATGTCTAAGTATTTAAAAGCAAAACCTGCTACAATATCAAAGATACTAAAGGGGTTAAAATCTAAGGGTTTGATTAATTGGATTAGAATTTCCAATATAAGTATTTTTTATTTAAACCCAAAACATGCAACAAGAGCTATCACCAATTATAGAGTCAAGGGTTATTTTTGTCATAAGTTTGTATTACAACAAGAGCATATAGATTTATTTGGAGAGGAATTGTTCGAATTATTTTCTCACACGATAGAGGATAAGGATTTTTTAGAAAGGTATGAAGACTTATTGAGGGGATTCGACAAGCAAGTTATAGCGTTTAATCTCACACCTAGTGAGAGGTATTTAGTAGTCAATGAGGTTCTAAAATCTACGGGTATTTATATTCTATATGATAAGGAAGAGATTGTGTATATAGGGAAGTCTTATAATATAAGGAGTAGGGTTTCTAACCATAAATCAGATAAAGTGTTTACCTCTGTGAAATCCTTACTATTTAAAGATAACTCTAATGTTGACCTATATGAACCTTACTTGATTAATAAATATAGACCTAAATATAATAAAGAATTTAATACAGGAGGAGATATGATTGAACTTCCTGAGATAAAACTAGGAGAGGTGAATAATGGGTGATGATATAAACACATCCTCTAGATTCAGTGATTCTACCACAGGGGTATGTGTATCCGATGAAGATATACTTTTATATGCAGAGGAAGTTAGGTTGGAGAGAATATTGCAGGAAAGAGGAGACAAAAAGGAAATTGAAAAAACTAAGGATGCCGAGTCAACTTTAGATTATAAGAAAAATAAAAGGAGGTTTTACAAAATGCTTATCACGGACTATTCGAAACTAGAATTAAACTTTAAGATTGAGGGACTTTTGCATCGTCTAAGCGTAGACTTAAGGAAGGATGGCAGTGGCGAAGTTAATATTAAGAATGTTACATCAATCAATAGCATGGCTAATCACTTCGGTGTTAAATTTACAACAATATCGGGAATGCTTAATAAATTAAAGGAGCAGAATGTACTAAATTGGACAAAACATAAACACATCAGTAAATTCTATATAAATCCAAATTTTATAAGATATGGAGATAGAATAACAGAGGAATTAGCTGATATGTTTGATATAGATAGGGACTTATTAGTAAGAACAACAAGATAATTTATACCCCTGTTGGGATACAAAGTCTATCCGATTTTATCCCAACAGCCTATCCGATATGGGGTATAGAAAATATTTTAATTATACCTTGATAACACTGGCTTTGTTGGGATTTTGGTCTGTTTCTCCCTCTTTCTCTGCTCTTCTTTTGCTTGGTCTTAGAGAGTCACCTGCCATACCATCACACGAGTAAACATAACCCTACACCGACTAGTAAGAATACACAACCACAATTAATAAGTAGACGAATGAAATAAATATAAAAGGAGATGTGAAATGAATAAATTAGAAAAATATACCGAATGGGTTAAGACTTGTCCTATAGAAGGGTTAGCAGATAAACTTTTAGATGTGGGTGTTGAGGTTATAAAGGATGATATTATTAATAATTATAAGGTGGGTGATGTGGTCACTATAAAAGAAGAAGTATTGAGAGAGATAGAGAAGGTAATGGTGAATGAACCTAACGCACCCTATATTGCATTTAAAACTGTCACTATGAAGGAATTTAATGTAGGGTGTTGTGACTTCACTATAGAGGAAGATAATGTAGGGTGTTGTGACTTCACTATAGAGGAAGATAATGTAGGGTGTTGTGACTTCACTATAGAGGAAGATAATGGGTATTTTCCTTATCATTACGATGATATAGAAATTAATTAAATAAACCATTTGACATTATCCTCTTTCTGTGATATACTCGTTATATCAATTAAAAGGAGGTTGATTTGAATAAGGTAAAAGGGTTATTTTATAAAGGTAATTAAAATAAAAGGAGATGATTTAAAATGAAAGAAGTTTTATTTAGAGGTAAAAGCCATCTTGGCGAATGGGAGTATGGATACTTAGTAAAGAAAACCGATGATGAGGATATTTTCAGTTATTTTCCAAACTCGGGATCTGCAAATCATAGTATAAATACAGGTGATTACTATATATTAACAAAAGAAGGAGAAGGCTTTTGGGTAGACCCAAATACAATAGGTCAATACGTGGGACTTAAAGATAAGGGAGGAATTAAGATATTTGAGGGAGATACAGTTAAGGTGTATCACAGAATATTTATCATAAAGGACATTATTGACTTTATAGATGATTGTGGATTTTATGGTGTTGGAATAGAATATTATGAGAATAATGATGATATGGAGGTGATGTAAGATGATAATAACAATGGACAATATAGACTTTATATTGTTTCAATCCTTATTTTTGTGGAAGTTACTCTCTAATAAAGGGTTGGATGATTGATATGAATGAAAACCCTATAAAGGTGTATAGGAAAGCTTATACAGAAAGTCATAGAAATAGCAGGATATATATATATATATATATATATCAGCCTCTATAGGGAAAGTAGACGTAGACTTAGCAGATTATGGGTATAAATTAGTGATAGAAGGAGTAATAAAACAGTAGCCAATAATATATAAAAATATGATAATCATATAACAAATGAGTAATGAGTACAATAAGTTTAGAGGCGTATATACTATGATGCACATATTTGGTGAGTATGTTACGATGGAAACGCAAGAAGTTATTTCCGTTGACAATTGTTTTGAAATAAATTAAATATAATGATTGACATTATCGTCATTAGTATGTTATGATAAGATTATCAAATTAAGGGAGATGGTTGAAATGATTAAGGAAAATGTAATAAAGGCATACAATATGGCACAAAAGGCTCACAAAGGGCAAATGAGGAAGTATTCGGATAATGAGTATTTTATCCACCCCAAGAGAGTGGCGAGAATAATCGAAGATTTAACAGGAGATGAAACTCTCATTATAGTAGCACTACTACATGATGTACTAGAAGATACTGGTATAGGTATTCATATTAAAGAATTTAATCCTATATATTTAGAATTCGGAGAAGATATTTGGAATATGGTAAATGAATTAACATCAACTAAAGAGGGTTTAAATAAGTTCAACTCGAAGGCTGAATACTTAATAGATAAGATATTGAATATGTCTTTAGGTGCTACTATCATTAAACTTGCAGATAGACTACATAATGTTAAATATCTTGATAGGGATTGTAAGACTAATAAGCATTTGAAGTTTGTCAAGAAATATTATAGTGAAACTCGTATAATATTAAATGAAATAAGGAACGGAAATGCCAATCTTGAGAATGAAGTATGTATGACGTTAATTGGAGGGATCGAGTATCATTTAGATTATTTATCTTTAAAGTATAAATAGTGAGGAAACTAACATAGTGAAAGAGCTATTTTATATGCTCTAAAAGGAGGGGTAGGATGAAGAAATCAAATAAAGATGTCTATACTGTAACAATGTATAAAAACGGGGATAGACAATCACATTCCTATATATTAGGAGTATTTAGAAAGAAGGATAAGGCAATGAATGAGGCTGATAAAGAAGAAAAGTACAGAGGTGACACATATACAGCTGAAGTATTAGAGATTAGAACTGACGAAAAAATAGAATATGTTATGAGGGGATATTTCACCATAAAGTACTTATAATAAAAAGGAGAAATAATTATGGGGAGAATAAATGATACGTACGAAGAGAGTAAGTTTAGCGAAGGACTAACACTACTTATAATATTCACAGATAATAGAAAAGCAATTGAAGTTATTGATAACCGGTTCATCTGGGAAGAGGATAATTATGATAGGTTCGGGACAAGAACATTTTGTGACTTAGAAGATGCAATAGAGTTAGCTAAAAAGGTAGCAGATAAATTAGGTATAAGATATGACCCTTTTGAGTCAAGGTATTTTAGTTTCAGGGAATGTGATTATGTTGATATTAATATGACAATTAGCGAGATGGATGAATTAATAGAGAAGTTTGAAAACTAAATAACAAAAGGGGCGATTAGAAGATTTCACTATCGCATTAGAGACTAAATTTACATTACTCAATAATAAATAATTAACAAAATAAAAAGGAGGAGTTATAATGGAAGCAAAGAGACATGAATCATATGGTATGTGTGGCATATCTAGAACAACAGGAGGAGAAAGGTCATTATTTGGATCTAAATTAAAGCACAGCAATACAATCAGGCTTACGATATCGGGAGCTAAGGTCAGCAGGAGATTGAATCAAGACTGGTTTTATGCTGATAGAGACAGCAAAATAGTTATAGAGATGAGTTCTTTACAATACGCAGAACTTATTAGTAGTCCAAACACAGAGGGAACTCCTGTGACCATAATATCTATAGATAGGGACGTAAAAGAAAGTCCCCCATTCAAGAATGTAATAGATAGACAAAGTGAGGAATTTAAAAATGATATAGATACTTATGATTCAAGATTAAAATCAGACATAGAAGAGGCTAAGATAATATTAGGAGATAAGAAGCAACCCAAAAGAGACGATAAAAACTTTATAATAGCCACATTAAATACTATACATAAGGTCTTCTCGGATTATGTGCCATCTGCTAAGGAACAATTCGATAGAGCTATGGATGGTGCTATATCGGAAGCTAAGAGTGAGATAGAGTCTTATCATTTAGATAGAATAGTAACTCTAGGAATCGATGCTTACAAAACTGAGTTGGAGTTGAAATCTAAAAGGATAATTTAGATGAATTAAACGCTAAAACATTTTAAGTTCAAAAGGAGGATTATGATGGATGTAAATATATTAAATTACTACTCAGCGATAGTTGAGTTTTTACAGATTTATGCTAGTCAAGAAATAGGAGAAATACCAGAGGTTGATAATGAGGTCATATGTAATTTTATTAATTCAGATAGATTTATAACTTTTAGATTTAGAAATGATATGTCATCGAAAGGCACTATATTTAAGTTTCTTGAGGAGCAAATATTAGATGGATTTCCTATTCATCACTTCTTTAAACTTAGTGAATGGAAGATTAATATATTAGATAGGGAAATGATAATAGACGAAACCAAAGAGCGTAATAAATTTTTATGTTATTCTTGTTCTTATTTCAAAGAAGATGAAACCCCTTATGGGAGGTTACTTGACTGTAGTTATGTGAAGGAAGTTGAAGGTAGCAGGAGGTTCTTTAAAGCTGTAAGAAGGGAGAGATTTGAAGTTGTTAAAATTTGTGATACTTATAAGAATAAATTTATTAAATAAATATTGACAAATATTAATATGTATGGTACTATGTATTTATAGCAAATAAGGAGGTCAATATGAGTGAATGTAAAGTTCTAATAAGTGGGGGGTCATCTTGAGGGAGTAAAAATAAAAGAACTATTGATGAGATATGCTAATAAAGAGGATGTTATTATAGTAGACCAAGAGGATGAAATTTTACCCTATCCTTTATCTTTATTTAACATACCTTTAGAAGAGTATATTAAGTATGTTCGAAACTGAGGATTTCCCCCTTAGGTGAAAAGTGGTTTGATAAAGTAAGTGAGAATCTGATGATAGGATATATTCTTTGAATTATATTTATAAGAAAATAAAAGATGGTAAGATGAATTTGGAAGAGTTCAAATTATTAATTGAGTATTTCGTGGCATCTTAAAGTAAATAGTCTGATTTTAATAAAACAAGGAATATCTAATAAAGCACCAAAGGGAGTATTATGTACGAGGAAGAAATAAGAAGTTATAGTTTTAAACTATGTGAGTTACCTAAAGTACCAAAGGAGATAAGAGATGAAAATAATAACGCCAGTATTAAAAAGGATTAAAGTTTTATTCTGTAATCACCGCTATAAAGTGTCTAGTCATGGAGGAATCTCCTCTCATATATACGTAACCTCTACGTGCATAAAATGTGGTAAAATACATACAGCTACAATAGTAATTATGGAATAAAATACCGATTTTATCACGAAATACCTCGTCGCAACCCCTTGGAAACACTGGGGTTGTGTTTTGGTTAAAATTAAATAAAAGTATTGTTTGACATTATAGATTAATTATGTTATTATGTGTGTAGAAATTAAAAAGGAGATGATTTAAATGAGTATATGTTATGATTCGTTTGACATTATGAAAAAAACATTTCATAGTGGCAAAAAAGTTCCGTTACATATTGTTGATGGTAAAGTAGGTATTCTAATCAGTAAAGGAGCTTACGGTGGTTGGAGTACTTGGAACGTTGATCTAAATTACGCTATTGATAAAAGATTAATAGATAAGTTCAATGAAAAAGTTGGAGAGTATGAATTTAGTAAATACGCAATATCAATTGGTTACGAAGGTTGGTTAGGTGGAGTCAATGGATTGAGATTAGAGTTGATTGATGTTGGATTAATGATTCTAATTGAGGTTGATGATATAGGAAACGAAAGTATCAAAACAGATCAGTATTCTAACTCTGAGTATGTGAAATTAGTTCCAAACGGAGTCAGTAAGACTGTAGCTAAAAAGTATGAGTCATGTAATAAAGGTAAAAGTAAAGTTGACTTTACTAAAAAAGATATTATTGATGAATTTAAAGGTACTGAGTATTGTTCTGATATGAAGTTCGTAATTGAGAGTGGAGTAAAGTATCTAAAGATACAAAATAAAAGTATAAGAGAAGATGAAATCGATAGTATTGGTAGTATCAATGATGAGCATAATCCTTTCAATCCTAAACGTGGGGTGTATTATTTTGCTATGAAAGTATATGAAGATGGTAGAAGGTATCAATTCCTAATAAAACATAGTAGTAGATTAGAATTGTTTAATATTAGAAATAACCTATGTTCTAAAATAAAAGTTGACTTTGCTAGAAAACATTGTATGTCAAACGTTTGGGAATAAAATTAAAAAGGAGATGATTTAAATGAAAGATGTTAAAACTAAAGAAGAGAAGTGGTTAGCCGAATATGAGAATGTGAAAGGTAAGTGGGTTTTATTCGATAAGGGAACTTTATGTAGGGTGGTAGGTTACTACTCACCAAACTCAAAAAACTATGAAAACATATTACTATATGGACATAATGACTCAACTATTGGGTATATGAATGGCTTTCAAGTAGGAGTCCCATTTAGCTACGATGGACGAACCACTATAGACTACCGTGTTACTTCTATTGTCCAATATATAGATACTTATGCGTCTTATGGAACTACTCCTAGTATTAAAGAAGAACAACCTCCTGTAGGTTTAATTGACTTAGGAGACTCAGAGATTGAAGTAGTAGATAATGTTAGCATAACTTATGATACATTAGTTGATAATAAGTATAGGAGAAGATACTTCCATATAGATAAATCTCATGAGATAGGTTATGATAGTAGCCGTGATTCATACAAGTTAGGAACGTTTACTAAAGAGTACCCTAACCTAAAGTTAGATAGAATAATGCAAGCTTTAGAGCTACAGTTAGATATTAAGAAGTTTAAGTACCTTAAGAATACAACCACAGTAGATATGCTAGAGTTACTATCTGCAAGTGAATCAGATTATCATATGAAGCATGGAGGGGATTATGATAGAGAATATTATGATACTGTATTTGATAAAGAAGAGGAAAATGTGATGGTGGAAGAGGTAGTCGAAATTAAAAGTAAAACTAAAACCTCTAATAAAGCCGTTGGTCATGATGGTAGGTCATTAGTTGTTCAAGATACTAATACTGACGTGGTCAAAGTAGCGAACGAGTTAGATTCTTTATCCCCCGAAGTTAGGAGATACTTAGAGTCTCAAGGTGTAAAGTTACCTTCTAAAGTAAAAGAAGATGTAAAGAAAGCAAAGACTCATATGGTAAATTCAGTTAGTACTAGAAATAAAATACTAAGCTTAATAAAAAGCAATAAAATTAAACTAAAATCACCAGACGATACACATTACTGCTTAAACAACGAACTAACAGTACATTACGTAATAGACTTAGATAATATCGAGATAAAGGTAGAGGTTCGTAGTGTGAAGCGTGTGAGTAGTGATGAGGAAGATGGTTCTAATTATGGAACATTAACACATATGATGGAGATTAAAGCAGTTGAGAAAGAAACAAAGGATAGTATCATACTGTTAAGAATAGTGTATTATGATAAACCTTACTCTTACCGAGAGTGGATATATTCTGATAATGCCAATCACCTGAACAAGATATTAGGAGTAAATGCTGGATCAAAGTTGACAAGCTGTTTAAATGGCGATTATAATACTAGAATGAGAGAGTATGTGGTTCAAGTTTACAGAGGTGAAGTTTTATCTTTTATGGATAACTTTGTAGGAGATATGATGGAGATAAGAAGGTTAGCCGACGAAGGATTCCCTATAAGGGAACGGAAGCATCTTAGTATGATGAACTGGCTTATTGTCAACAACAAGAAAGGGTTAAAGTTCGATAGCTTATTGAATGGTTCAAAAGTTAAAAAAGAGAAACCGGAACCAAATAAAACTAATACATCTAACAACCTAGAAGGTTCAACAAACAGCAAAGACGATAATGCTAACGTTAAGATTGAATGTGATCCGGTGATAATGCTGAGAGATAAATCAGATATAAGCGTTGCCGATAGTGAGTCGGTATTCGGATTTAAAGAGTTTGACGAGATCACATCTAGGGAGATTAAGCTAAGATTCAATAAATTAGCAAAACTATATCATCCTGACGTAGGTGGCAATGAGTTAGATATTAAATCGCTAATAGAGTGCAAACGTATTTTATTAAGTTCTATAAAGTAGAAAGTAACAAGGGAGATGACTTTGGAAGATATATGGAGAAACATCAAATATACAGTAACACACAAGAAAGTATTTATCAAAACAGAGAAACTTCTTAGAGGTAATATTACATTATCTGGAATACTGCACGATACAGATAAGATGTTTCTATATTTAATATTACCAAAGAGGTTAGTAAGTAAGATTCATAGATATTGGAGTAAACACCCTACAGAGAGCTTTTGGTCTAATAAAGACTGGGAGCAGGCTGTTATTGATTGGGGATGTGCTAGGGTCACTAAGAAGGATAAGCCTTTAAGTGCTAGACAAACTATGGAAAAATACTATAATGAGTATAGGGGATATATAGAGCCAGTTCTTACTAAATTTAACTTATAATATTTTATTTAAAAGTGTTTGACATTATAGGTTAATTATGATATACTTAGTCTATAAATCAAAGGAGGTGAGTATTTTGGTGCTAACAATTAAGACAATGAGGAGTATATTGGAAAACTATATATTACATATGACTTAGAAGGTATTGAGTTGTCAGAGAGTAATATTATGGAAGTTGTGGATATTATAATAAATAAAGGAGATGGTTTAAATGAGTAGAAGTTACACGAATCAAGAGGCTATTGATAATTTATTAGATAGATTTATTGTTTTGTTGAACTATTGGGAGAATGAGGATATAGGGTCAAAGAGTAAGTTAGAAGGGTTGTTATTCAGTATATTAACGACACTGGATGGTGCATCAAGCGACATACCTGCATTTAATTTGACACCAGCACCTCACCCCGATGACAAAGAATACCACGTTAAAGAAGAGGAAAATTACTATGGAGAAACACCTATTAACGAGGATGTTTACTTGCATGAAATGCTGGTTAATAAGTTAAAAACTAGTACTTAAACAGGATAGATTGTATGATAGGAGGAGGTGAGTAAAATGAAGTTGACAGTCAAAGTTGTCAAAGAAGCGTTAAGTCATTATGATATAGAGATAGAAGAATATATAGTGTTGGAATACATAAGACAGATGGACGTTAAGGTGGTTTATATAAATAAGAATGGATTTACACAATACTAAGGAGGATTAAATGAAATTATTGAGAGGTCAAAAGATGTTAATATGGTATCTATATGGGATATTAGTTTTAAAGAGTATGAGGCTTGGGTATCGTTACCATTGTCACTAATATTGATGGCGTTATTTATACCATTTTTAGTTGTAGTTAATATGGAGATAGTTAGAATGTTTGGTGAGAAACAAATAAAAAGTATTATTTGACATTATAGGAATCATATGTTATAATTATTATAGAAATTTAACAAAGGGGCGTAGTATGTTCAGCGGTGATTTAATAAATATATTAAGTGAAATAGAACAGTCGGACAGACTCGAGAGCTTTCTTGATAGTGTCTATAGGTTCGCTAACAAAAGGACGAGACTAGTATTAAATAAAGTTAGTATAACTAATTCTAACATACCTATCAGGCGTAAGTATACAAAAGCATTTGAAATTAATAAACTACCTGTTGAGGTCGAAATAGACGACGACAATGAGTAATGAACTAGTAAATTAAAATATAAAAAGGAGATGATAGAAGTGGACTTACAGAATAAAGATCACCCAGAGCTAAGAGAGGGAGAGATGTGGGTAACAAATGCTCAATATAAAGATATATCTCGAATAGGTTGGAAAACCAAGAGAGTTGGTATGGTTGCTTATAATAATGTAGGTAAACCCGTAAGAGGGCTATATCCTGTGTTCAGATTAATAAGTGAAAATTATAAAAAGGAGATGATTTAAAATGAATAAGTTTAGAAAAGCAATACCGATATCACTACATGCACCCGGGTTCGGTGCTATGAGTTTCTTGGCTGATGGGTACTCACTAATAAGTGATGGAAGTAAAATAATATTCAGTACTAAAGATAGGGATATAGAGTTAAATTATACACATGAGAATATAATGACTAAGCTTCCAGATAATTGGGATCATAATACTAACACCTTCGTAGAAGAACCCGAGGTTATTGCTATACGAGGAGAGGCTATATCCACCATTCAAGATGATTACTGCTTGAGGGGTTTAAGTGTTATCGAAGAGGGCTTCAGCCCAGACTACATAAAAAGAGATGATACTTATGAAATATCCTATGGACTAAAGACATTCTCACCTGATTATGCACTCGAAATTGAAACATATTCTGCCCCATATTCCGTAGCACAATTTAGCTCAAAAGTAGTCTTGATGAGTGTATTTGATATTAATTTGGTGGATTTTAGTAAGGGTACTTACAGTGGGTGCATAATACGTGCTAGGGACTTTAAGACATTAAAAAGTTATCAGGATAATAAATATAATACTAAAGAACTAATATTCTTCAACATAACAGAATGTCTAGATAAATATGTGATAGAGGAGATGGTATAAAATGGATACATACTTAAATATAGTAGAGAAACTACTACAAGAGCTAAAAGACGCAGAAAAAGAATTAGAGGGTATCCCATCATTACAATCAGATACGGATTTAAAGATTAGTGACATATTACACTTTTGTGAAAACAAAGAGAAACATAACGCAGCAAGTGCGAATAGATACTTCAAAATGTTAGGAAATCTGAGAAGAGAAAGAAGGGATTTAAAAGATAGATACGATGAGCTTGTGATGTTCGTAAAGACAGGTAAGAGTATAAAGGGGTACTTAACTAGTGCCAAAATAAGCCTAGGACAATTAAGTAAAGGTCAATCAGTAAAGACATATAAAGTAAGACGACTCACAGAAGAGTTTGGAGAAGAAATTACAAGAAAACAATAAGAAGGTATAAAATTTAGAATTTATAATAAAATAAGGAGAGGATTTGAATGAGAGCAACACAAATTTATATTATGGGAGGGTCTTTAGAAGATTATCTTATGGAGGCAGGTAATTTTGGGCTTGAAAGCTATAAAGATTCTGAGGGAGCATATAATAAATCAATAGAAAAGAATAAGATTCAAGCAAACAAACCTAGCGATAAAGAAATTATAAATGAACATAATGACGTTGATTTATTGTCAATATCTGACTTTTCACCCACTCATAACGAGATTGTGTTAGACTTATCGAGGGATGATTTGGAGTTGGTGCGAGAAATTGCACACCTATTAGGTGCTAGTATAGATATACATAATAAACTTAATAAAAATCATTATGTAGGAAAAGGAGATAATGAAGAACACTACAATATGAAATACGACAGATACTGGATGGCTAAAGAGGGTGGGTCATGTCCTAGAGATAAATATATTTATAAACTTATTGTCTATAGAGGAGGAGGAGGGCACTTAAGCATGATGTACAATGAAAGGGAATGTAGCGAAAAGGCTGATTTTGTGGAGAATTTTTTATTAGATATCTATAAGCAGATTAAAGATTTAGATATCCGTAACCCTAATGTATTACCAAAAGTTTTTGCTAAACCAAATCTTGATAAAGCGGCTCTTGGAGAATTGATAGATATTATATCAGATGTAGAATTGAAAGTAGAACATGAAAACAGTAAGGATTTATTAGGGCGTATTTATGAATGTTTTTTAGGGGAATTTGCAAATGCAGAAAGAAAAAAAGCCTCTCCTTTTAGGAGAGGTGGCAGCGAAGCTGACGGAAAAATGAGACCATTAGGGATACCAACTGTGAAAGATAGAATAGCCCAAATGATTGCAAAATTGTATCTCGAAGAAGAACTTGAAAAAGAACTTTTAAAAGAAATAAAATTTATTGAAAATAATATGGAAGAAGGTGAAAGTGAATGAGTATAAATATTTTAGAACTAATTAATAAAAAAATTAATAACTTTAATTCAAATAATTTATTTAATTCAAGTATTGATTTTTTTAAAGTTTTAAATTATCCTATGGATACAATACAAGAAGAAGCAAATTATAGCTTAAATGATTTTTTAGAAATGACAGGACAAGAAAAAAATTCACATTTAAAAGATAATGATATAGAAAATATAGAAATTTTATTTAATCTTTCAGAAGATGAAATGGCAAAATATCAAGAAAATTTTTATAAAGGAAAAAATACAGATATAATAATAGAAGCTTACCTGTTTTTAGCTATTAAATTAAAAGATAAAAATCATTCTAAAACTGATATTGTGAGTATTTCAAAAGGGATAAATAAGTGTATAAATGCACCTGCTTTTATACTTTTTAACTATGATAACAAATTAACACTTTCAATTACTGATAGAAGAATAAATAAAAAAGATGAAACAAGAGATGTAATTGAAAAGACAATTTTGATTAAGGATATTGATATTAACAAACCTCACTCAGCACATATAAGAATACTTGAAGGATTGGAGTTTGGAAATCTTGGAAATAAGCAGAATTTTGAGTATTTTCATAATTCGTTAAAAAAAGTGCTAAATATAAAGGAACTTAATAAAAAGTTTTACAAAGAGCTTTCAAACTGGTATTTTTGGGCTTTGGAAAAAGTGGAATTTCCTGATGATGAAGAGGAAAATGAAGAGAAAAGAAACTCTCAAAATATAATAAGATTTATAATTAGATTCATGTTTTCTTGGTTTTTGAAAGAAAAAGGGTTGATACCTGAAAAAGTTTTTGATAAAGATTATATTTATAACAATATAATTGAAAATAAGGATAGAGAACGAAGTACTTATTATAAGACGATATTACAAAATCTTTTTTTTGCGACCCTTAATACAGAAATGGATAATAGAGGTTTGTGAAATCATATAAAGGAACTCAAAGTGACAGCTATGGAATACATAGTTTATATAGATATAGTAGATTTTTAAAAAGTAAAGATGAAAATTTAATTATTGATTTGTTTAAAGATATTCCGTTCTTAAATGGAGGTCTTTTTGAGTGTTTGGATAAAATAAAAACAGGGAAATCAGATGAAATAAGAGTTGATATGTTTTCTGATAATAAAAGAAATGAAGAAAGACTTATCTTTCCCGATGAATTACTTTTTGGAGTTGAGCAAGATTATGATTTGAATAAAGTTTATTATACTAAAAATAAAAATTATAAAGTTAAAGGATTAATAAATATATTAAACAACTATAAATTTACAGTTGAAGAGAATACACCTCTTGAACAAGATGTAGCCTTAGACCCTGAATTGTTAGGAGAAATATTTGAAAATCTACTTGCTAGTTATAATGAGGAAACCTCTACAACAGCAAGGAAACAAACAGGAAGTTTTTATACTCCAAGAGAAATTGTAAACTATATGGTAGACAGTTCAATAAAAGAGTATTTAAAAACTAAAAATAGTGATATAGATGACTTAGATAATAAGTTAAAGAAGTTATTTGATATTAATATGTTAGAAAATCCTTTCAACTATAATGAAAGTGAAAAACTGGTAAAATCAATAAACAAAATGAAAATAATTGATCCTGCTTGTGGTTCAGGGGCATTTCCAATGGGGATACTAAATAAAACAGTTAAAATACTAGAAAAACTAGACCCAGAAAATCAAATATGGAGACTAGCTAAACTGGATAATTTAAATAAAGATAGCGAGGATTACAAAGAAAGAGAAAGGCAAATAGAAGAAACCTTTGATATGACAAAGAATGAAGCAAATTATGCAAGAAAATTATTTTTGATTAAAGATTGTATTTATGGAGTAGATATTCAACCAATTGCAATACAGATAGCAAAATTAAGATTTTTCGTATCACTTGTAATAGAACAGAAAGTTGATAAAACAAAATCAAATTTTGGTATACTAACGTTACCAAATCTTGAAACAAAATTTGTAAGTGCAAATACATTGTTAAGTGTTGAGAAACCATTACAAATGCAATTAGGAAAAAATGAATATCAAATAATAGAAGATGAGTTAAAAAAAGTAAGACGAGAATGTTTTGAAGTTAGGACACATAAAACTAAGAAGAAAAAAATAATTAAAGATAAAGAATTAAGAGGGGAATTAAAATTAGCATTACAAAAATCAGGGTTTAAAGTAGAAGTGAGTGAAAAAATAGCAAATTGGAATCCTTATGAACAAAATAAAAGTGCAGATTTTTTTGACCCTGAATTTATGTTTGGAGAGAAAGAAAAGTTTGATATTGTAATTGGAAATCCACCTTATATTAGACACGAGAAAATAAAAGATTTAAAACCACAATTAAAAAATATTTATAAAACTTTTACAGGTACAGCAGATATTTATATATACTTCTATGAAAAAGGATATAATCTGCTAAAAGAAAACGGTATTTTGTCTTATATTACCTCAAATAAATGGACAAGAGCAAAATATGGTAAAAATTTCAGAAAGTTTTTACTAAAAAATACTGATTTATTGAGTTATGTTGATTTTAATGGA